>Ga0247611_10000632_pt1 | contig 69634 bp, 55 predicted proteins | sample 177DNAGHGhighgp2_FD_192422 | JGI IMG/M metagenome (GOLD analysis project Ga0247611, IMG submission 192422) | Sheep rumen microbial communities from Palmerston North, Manawatu-Wanganui, New Zealand - 1770 DNA GHGhigh gp2 | ecosystem: Host-associated > Mammals > Digestive system > Stomach > Rumen...
CAGCGCGCCTACGAGGCGGTTATTGCGCGGGGGCGCACCTCTTCCCATTCCGAACAGAGAAGTTAAGCCCCGCAGCGCCGATGATACTGCGGTGAAACGTGGGAAAGTAGGTCGCCGCCCACCCTTAACGTTGGCATTGACTAACGGTTGTTCTATGAAAATTTGTGGCGATTATTGCGCGGAGGCGCACCTCTTCCCATTCCGAACAGAGAAGTTAAGCTCCGCAGCGCCGATGATACTGCGGTGAAACGTGGGAAAGTAGGTCGTCGCCCACCTTTAATGTCAAGCTCGTTCTTTTTAGAACGGGCTTGATTGTTTTATAGCAGTTTCTTTATCATGAATACCATAGAAATATCTTCTTTTTTTGACAAATATTGGCTCGACATTCTAACGACAATACTGGGACTGGCTTATATTATTCTTGAATATAAGGCAAGCATCTGGCTTTGGGCTGTCGGTTTTGTAATGCAGTCTTTGGGAATAGTGCTTTATTATCAAAAAGGTTTGTATGCTGACTGCGGAATGGAATTCTATTATCTTGCCATGACAATTTATGGTTTCATATCTTGGAAATTCATCAAGTCAAAAAAGAACAAATCAGACTTACCCATTACTCATTTCAATAAAAAATTAATCCTTCCTTGGCTTCTAATTATCCTTGTCGTATGGGGAACAATATATTGGTTACTAGTTTCTTATACAGACTCGCGTGTTCCTTTGGCAGATAGTTTCACAACAGCATTAAGCATTGTGGGAATTTGGGCACTTGCTCGTAAATATCTAGAACAATGGATTATTTGGATTGTGGTCGATGTGGTTACTTGCGCCCTCTATTTCTATAAGGATATCCCATTTAAGGCTTCGCTATATGCTCTTTATGTGGTAATTGCCGTGTTCGGTTACATAAACTGGAAAAAAAGAATGGAACATAATATGGAGCAAGATACCATTAATTCTTAAATTTGCACCTAATTAAATATTCATGTAATGAAAAAAACTATGATTTATCTAGGATTGTTTGGAGCCTTACTTGGCTGTACAACCAATGAAAAACCTGAGACGGTGACTGAAAATCAGCAGGACAGCACTTTTAAGTATCTTGTTGATGAGTTTGCTGACCTCAGAATCATGCGCTACCAAGTCCCTGAATGGGACAAACTCAGTTTTCAGCAGAAGCAGTACATCTATTATTTAGGCGAAGCTGCAAAATGCGGTCGCGACATACTGGCAGATCAGAATTTCAAGTACAATTTAACAGTAAGAAAAACTGTTGAAGCTATTTTAAATTCGTATTCTGGTGATAGGGAAAATATTGATTTCCAGAATTTTGTAGTTTATGCAAAGCGTGTTTTTTTCAGCAATGGTATTCATCACCATTATGCAGAGGACAAGTTTTTCCCCGAAGTGTCTGAGGCTTATTTCGCAGACCTTATCAGAAATTCAGATAAAACTCAGCTTCCCTTGAAAGAAGGCGAGACTGTTGAAGAGTTTGTCGCGTTTCTGACACCGGTTGTCTTCGATAGAGAACTCTATAAAAAACGTCGTAGCAGCGAGGAAGACATTATAAAGAACTCGGCTGTAAACTTCTACGAAGGCGACATAACCAAGTCTGAAGTTGAGGCATATTATGCCAAAATAATGAATCCTGATGACCAGAATCCAATTTCATACGGTTTGAATACCAAACTGATAAAGGAAAACGGTCAGTTGCGTGAGGAGTCATATAAGGTAGATGGACTTTATGGCGAAGCCATAAAACAAATAGTTTATTGGCTTGAAAAGGCAAATGAGGTTGCCGAAAACGACACACAACGCGACTACACTCAAAAACTCATAAACTACTACAATACTGGTGATTTGAAGACTTGGGACGAGTATAACATCGCTTGGGCGCAGGATTCTGTTTCTATGATTGACTTTGTGAATGGTTTTATAGAGGATTATGCTGACCCGATGGGTATGAAAGCCACTTGGGAGTCCGTGGTTGATTATAAAGACCTTGAGGAGACAAGACGTTCGCAAATCATCTCTGAAAATGCGCAGTGGTTTGAGGATAATTCTCCTACTGACCCTCGTTTTAAGAAGAAGGAATGCAAAGGTGTTTCTGCCAAGAGTATCATTGTGACGACCCTTGGTGGCGACTGTTTCCCTTCACCTCCGATTGGCATCAATTTGCCAAATGCTGACTGGATTCGTAAGGAATATGGCTCCAAGTCGGTGACAATTACCAATTTGATGACTGCATATGACAAGGCTGCCGAAGAGTCGCCGAAGAGTGCTTTGGCTGAGTTCGCCTATTCGCAAGACGAGATTGACCTCTGCCGTAAATATGGCGAAGATGCTGATGTGGTCCACACCGACCTTCACGAATGCCTCGGCCATGGCTCAGGACAACTTCTGCCCACAACACAACCTGGTGCTTTGAAGGAATACAGCTCTACTTTGGAGGAAGCTCGCGCCGATCTTTTCGGACTTTACTACTGCGCAGACCCCAAGATGGTTGAACTTGGAGTGATGCCAGATGCTGAAGCCTACAAAGCCGAATATGCCACCTATATTCGTAACGGTATGATGAGTCAACTTGCACGTATTGAGTTGGGTAAAGACGTTACCGAGGCTCACATGCAAAATCGTAAACTCGTGGCCGAATGGTGCTATGAACACGGCCAAGCCGACAGCGTTATTGTGAAAAGAGTTCGTGACGGCAAGACTTATTTTGTTGTTAACGATTACGAGAAACTTCGCACTCTGTTTGGCGAGTTGCTTGCCGAGGTGCAACGCATCAAGTCGGAAGGCGACTATAAGGCAGGTAAGGAACTCGTTGAGAAATATGGCGTTAAGATTGACCTTGACCTTCACAAAGAGGTGAAACAGCGTTATGAGTCACTCGGCCTGAAACCTTACGGTGGCTTCATCAATCCTGAGATAATCCCTGTAGAGGAAAACGGTGTTGTGGTTGACTACAAGCTGGAATTCCCGACCGATTTCGTTGCCCAGCATCTGCTTTACGGCAAGAAATATAGCTTCTTGAACTCGAAGAGATAAACTTATTATGTGAAAAGGATAAAACGGGGATGCACGAAAATGTATCCTCGTTTTTTATTAATTTTGCCGTCCCAAATATAATTTCATGGACCTATTTTCAAGCCTTTCGCAATTCGTGTTTTGCAGTTTCTCGAGCGGGAGCAGCGGCAATTGTTATTATATAGGCAAGGAAGAAGAAGGCGTGCTTGTCGATATGGGCATAACCATGACAAAGTTGGAGACTTCGTTGAAGCGTATTGGCCTGACATTGAATGATATTAAGGCACTTTTTATCACGCATGACCATATTGACCACGTAAAGGGCTTGAAATCTTTTTTGAGAAACACGGATATTTGTGTTTTTGCCTCTCCGAAATGTGTTTCCAGCCTTTGTGAAATATGCAGTGATTACTCCGACCGTTTTGTTGAGATGCCGGTAGGGCAGGTTTTGAATATTGCAGATATGGATTTCGTTTCGTTTCCTGTTTGTCATGATGCCAATGGCAGTGTGGGCTATTTTATTGAATATCAGTCTAAGAGTATTGCTCTTGTCACCGACTGTGGAAAGTTGGACAAGGTCGTGAAGTCATATCTCTACAATGCAACATCCATTGTGATAGAAGCCAATTACGACAAAAGAATGCTTCTTGCGGGCAGATATCCGGATATGTTGAAACAGCGTATCATGAATGGCAGTGGACATTTGGCGAATATGGAAGCTGTTGACTTTGTAGCTGATAACTATGACAAGCCTTACGACAACATCATGTTTTGCCATCTGAGCGCCCACAACAACAACCCCGATCTGCTTATGCGGCAGTTTTATTTTGCTTTACGAAAAAGACGTATCCAGCTTAACCATAATGTGACTGTGTTTCCTCTTCCGCGTACAAAACAGTCGCTTGTGGTGTATATTTAAATGTGGTTGTGGAAAAATTCCACACTTTCCACGATAAATGTATGGTTTAAATCCACAGTTCTACAAAGTTATAAAAAAGGAGTTGTGGAAACTTGTTTTTTAAATCATTGATTATTAATAATTTAATCAAAAATTTTGTTTTTGGCATGATATATGCTATAGAAATAGGTGTGTAATACGAAAAAAGAAATGAAAAAAGTCGTTTTAGTCATATTGTCAGTTGCATTTTTGTTTTTCTCATCGTGTGTCGAGAACTCAAAGAAATACCAGCAGATGCAGGCTCAGTTGGATTCGCTTACGCAGGTCAATGAGTCCGCTAAGACTGAGTATGACGAGGCTATGAATACTTTGAATGAGATAGAGGATGCGATGGCCCAGGTCCGCGCTTCCGAAAATCTGCTTTTGGTGCAGGCCAAAGAGGGTGACGGCAACACTGCTGTCGCCGAGATAAAGGCTTTGCAAGACTTGATTGACCAAAACAAACAAAAAATTGCTGACTTGGAGTCGAAACTGAGCAGCTCTAACAAGACAAATACTACACTTAAATCGACCATCACAAAGTTGAAGGCTGAGTTGGAAGAGAAAGACCAATATGTAGAGACTCTTAAAGAGGAGTTGAGCGCGCGCAACATCAAAATTGATGAATTGAACGAGCGTGTTTCTGGCCTTTCGAGTAACATTGACAGTCTGACCGTTGTCAGTGCCCAGCAGAACGAGGTGATAAAGAGTCAGGAATCAGCATTGAACACTGTGTGGTATTGTGTTGGTTCAAGCAGGGAGTTGAAAGACTGGGATGTCGTTTCTGGTAAAACTATCATGCCTAACGGATCCAACAGCTTCTTCACTGCTGTCGATAAACGTGAATTCAGCTATCTGCCCTTGGCTTCAAAAAGGGCTACTATATTGACCACTCATCCTGAAGGCAGTTATGACCTTGTAAAAGGTGAAGACAAGATGCTGACGCTCAAAGTGTTGGATAAGAACGCCTTTTGGAGTGTGTCACGTTATTTGATTATCTCAGTCAAATAAAAATTCTGCTCGTTTTCAATTAAAACCAGCCTCGCTTCTCCCCGTTGCGAGGCTTTTTATTTTTCTATTTTTATACACTTTAAATGCGGTAAGGTCGCGTTATGCCGCTTTATTTTTCTTTTACAGTCCCATTTCTTGTTTTTCTCCGAAAAAAACTCGAACTTTGCCAATCTTTTTAGCAGAATTATGGCAGAAAAAAAACAGAATATACTTATTGTCGAGGATGATCCTACTTTCGGGATAATGTTGCAGACATGGCTTAATAAGAATGGCTATCAAGCAGCTTTGGTCGGTTCGATTGAGCAGGCCAAGAAAGAAGTTGAGAAAGTTTTTTATAAGTTGATTCTCACAGATTTGCGTCTTCCTGATGGCGACGGTATCGTCTTTATGTCGTGGGTGAAGGAGAAAATAAACAGCAAGATACAGACCATTGTAATGACGGGTTTTGCCGAGGTTCAGACGGCTGTGCTTGCCATGAAAATGGGAGCGTTCGACTATTTGCGGAAGCCAATCAACACTTCTGTTCTGCAGTCAAAGATAGAGGCGGCCTTGAATGCCGACGAAGAAACAGTTACCCTTGCCGAGCCGATCACGAAAACGGTTATTGTTAAAGGCAAAAGTCTGGTCATGCAACGCCTTTACAAGCATATAGACCTTGTGGCTCCTACGAAGATGTCGGTTCTTATTTTGGGAGAGAGCGGCACGGGAAAAGAGTACATCGCAAGACTGATACACGACTCAAGCCGCAGAAAAAACGCTCCTTTCATTGCTGTTGACTGTGGAAGTTTGTCGAAAGAACTGGCTCCCAGTGAGTTGTTTGGCCATAAAAAAGGCTCGTTCACCTCGGCAGTGTCCGACAAGAAAGGTGTTTTTGAGCTGGCTGCAGGCGGTACAGTGTTCCTCGATGAGGTTGGAAATCTTCCTTATGACGTTCAGAAACAGCTGCTTAGGGCATTGCAGGAGCAGAAGATAAGACCTATAGGTGCAGTTAAGGACATCGACACAGATATAAGGATAATTGCTGCTACAAACGAAAACATCGAGAAAGCCATTTCGGAGGGGAAGTTCCGCGAGGATCTTTTCCATCGTATAAATGAGTTCATGCTCCAGTTGCCTCCTTTGCGCGACCGAATTGAAGACTTGGAGGAGTTTGCTCTCTTTTTTCTGCAGCAGGCAAATGATGAGTTGGGTAAAAACATAAAAGGAATTGATGAATTGGCCTTGGCCGAACTCAAACGTCAGCAGTGGACAGGCAACCTCCGTGAGCTTCGCAACGTTATTCGTCGCTCGGTTCTTTTCGCTGATGGTGACATGATAGAGATTGGCGATTTACCTGTTTTTTCAAACAGTGTCAACCAGCAGGTGACGAGAAAACAGCAGCAGGAACGCGACAGCTATGCACTTCGTCCTGACAACGAGAAAGAACAGATTGAAGCTGCTTTGGAGAAGGCACGTGGAAACAAGACCGTGGCCGCCAAGCTTCTGCAAATTGACAGGAAAACATTGTACAATAAAATGCACCTGTATGGTATAAGTCTCTGAATATGAATGATAAAACGAAACAAAAATACTCGGCTTTCGTAGCTTATTTCGAGAAAAATATGCCCGTGGCGGAATCGGAACTGCAATATAATAATCCTTATGAACTGCTTGTGGCTGTTATATTGTCAGCACAGTGTACAGATAAAAGGGTGAACATGACCACTCCAGCACTGTTTCGACGTTTCCCGACACCATTGGATATGGCAAGTTCCAGTCAGGAAGAGGTTTTTGAGTATATAAAGTCGATTTCATATCCTAACAACAAAGCCAAAAACCTTTTTAAGATGTCTCAAATGCTGGTTTCAGACTTCGACGGTGTTGTCCCAGATGATATGGAAGAATTGCAGAAGTTGCCAGGAGTAGGACGAAAAACGGCAAATGTCATGATGGCAGTGGCTTTCAAGCATCAGGCAATGCCTGTCGATACACATGTTTTCAGGGTGGCAAACAGAATCGGGTTGACAAAAAACTCGAAAAACGTTTCCGCCACGGAAAAGACTTTGGTGAAAAATCTGCCCAACGAGACTCTATCGAAAGCGCATCATTGGCTTATTTTGCATGGACGCTATGTGTGCAAAGCCCGGAAACCGCTCTGCGGACAATGCGGAATTACACAAATATGTGATTTTTATATAAAGAACTCTAAAAATCAAACGCTTGATAATTAGTGATATATCCGTTTTTAAACGTTTATTGTCGTTTATAAACGACTATAAACGATTATTCAACACTTAGTTTAAAAATAAGTCTGCACCTTTGCAGCATGAAACGAATCAATTCGTAACTTTGTAAAATGAAAGGAATGCGCAATTGAAAGTTCAAAAGGTTGATTATTAATAAATTAAAATTATAACATTATGAGTACAGAGAATTTAGACGAGAACATCGCGAAACTGAAGCAGGAGAAACTGAAAGCACTGGAAGCCACATTAGGCAACATCGAGAAGAATTTTGGCAAGGGCAGCATAATGCGTCTGGGAGCCGAGGCCGAGAAAATGGAAAGCATTTCGACAGGCTCTGTGGGTCTTGACTATGCCTTGGGCGTAGGCGGTCTGCCGAAAGGACGTATAGTTGAGATTTTTGGTCCAGAGAGCTCTGGCAAGACAACCCTTGCATTACATGTTATAGCCGAGGCGCAGAAGAAAGGTGGCATAGCCGCTTTCATCGATGCCGAGCATGCTTTCGACCGTTTCTATGCCGCAAAATTAGGAGTGGATGTTGAAAACCTGCTTATATCCCAGCCTGACTATGGAGAACAGGCGCTTGAGATAGCTGAGAATCTTATCCGTTCGGGTGCTATTGATGTAATAGTAATCGACTCTGTGGCAGCTCTCACGCCCAAGAGCGAGCTGGAAGGTGAGATGGGTGACAGCAAAATGGGTCTCCAAGCACGACTGATGTCGCAAGCAATGCGAAAACTCACAGCTACCATCAATAAGACTGGTGCTGTGTGCATCTTTATCAACCAGTTGCGTGAGAAAATCGGTGTCATGTTTGGAAATCCAGAGACTACAACAGGCGGCAACGCGCTGAAGTTCTACAGCTCTATCCGCATAGACATACGCAAAGTGAGCCAGATAAAGGACGGCGAGAATGTCTTGGGTAGCCGTGTCAAGGTGAAGGTTGTGAAAAACAAGGTAGCCCCTCCGTTCCGCAAGGCAGAGTTCGACATCCTCTATGGAGAAGGCATCTCACGCACAGGCGAGATTGTCGACCTTGGTGTCGAGATGGGTGTGATAAAGAAAAGCGGTTCATGGTTCAGCTATGGCGAGTCTAAGTTGGCCCAAGGCCGTGATGCTGTGAAACGTCTACTTGAGGACAATCCTGAACTTGAGGATGAGTTGGCGACAAAGATTTTCGAGGCCCTTGAAAAGAACGAACAATGATGAAAATTCGCACAATCTTGATTTGCATGGCTGCCATATTGTTTATGGCAGCCTGCAATGACGGGAAAGAGCCATCAAAAACGGGCGAGCCAACGGTGGTGGCTGAGGCTGGAACAGTCTCGGCATGGACCGATTCTATAGCTGTCGACAGCATGAGGGCAGATTTCTATCTCTATAGAGCAAAAGCCTATATGCAGGCAAATCAGATAGGCCCTGCCATGATGGACATCAACAAATCACTGAGCCTTGATCCTAAAAATGTGGATTCCTACCTTTTCCTGTCGGATATTTATTATGCGCTTGGCGACGATGCAAATATCAAGGCGACACTTAATCGCGCTGAAGAAATTGCACCCAACGATGCCCGTCCCATGCTTAAGCAGGCTGAGCTTTGTCTGATGCAGGAGAATTACACACTCTCTATGGCTTATATTGACAAGGCCTTAGGGCTGAACAAATACAACCCGAGAGCATATTATCTTAAAGGCGTGTGGTTTATGACAAAAAACGACACGGTGCAAGCTGTCAACAATTTCTTGGTCGCGCGTGAGCAGGATGCAGACTTTTTCGACCCTGTTCGCGAGATAGGTCTTATCTATTCGGCACAGAACAACCCTCTTGCAGAGAGCTTCCTGAAAGCAGCTGTGGCTCAGTTTCCCGATCAGGAGATAATGCGTTATGAGTTGGCCCTTTATCAGCAGGATCATGGTGAACCTGAAGAGGCTTTGGCTAATTACGACACCTTGCTTGTGACCAACCCCAATAGCAGCAGACTCTTTTATAACAAAGGATATGTGAATCTTGTTTATCTTGGCGATAACAATAAGGCTGTGGAGCTTTTCGATAAGGCTTTGTCCATCGATCCGGATTATACGGATGCTTTGTACAACAAAGGCCGTGCTATTGAGCAGACTGGTGATTACAGACTGGCTGCAAGTGTTTATTCGGAGGTCCTCAAGCAACAGCCCAACTATGAGCTTGCAGTGGAAGCTTTGAACAGGATAACGTCACAGTCGCCGGAGGAATAAAAAAAGAAGGATTATGAGGAAAAGGGTGTATTTGTCATTTTTGATGCTTATGTTGTTTATGTGCGTGTCAGCGCAGGCTGTACGTTTGTCTGACAGTGCTGTTATAAGCCTTATGACTTGCACGCCTGGTGATGAGGTATATAGCAAGTACGGACATAGTGCGGTGCGCGTCCTTGACTCTGCAAACAACATTGACGTGACATTCAACTATGGCATTTTCAATTTTCACACCGAACATTTTTATGCCAAATTTGTGCGTGGTGAGACGTGGTACATGTTGGGCATACAGACGACACCTTATTTCATCATGGACAGTAAAGAGACTGGGCGCGATACTTACGAGCAGATACTGAACCTGTCGCAGAGTGAGAAACAGGCTTTGTTTGACGCTTTGGAGGAGAACAGCCGTCCTGAGAATAAGTACTATCTTTATAACTTCGTGTTTGACAACTGCGCAACACGTCCTTTCTTCTTGCTTCAAAAATCGATGGGTGAGACGTTCAACACCCCGCAGTTTGATTTGCGCCGTGACACCTATCGCGACATGGTGACCTATTATTCGGAAAAGAACTCATGGCCTGGTTTTGGCATAAACCTGGTCTTCGGCAAGGATGCCGATGTCGTGATGACACCACAACAGCGTTTGTTTTTGCCGGAGCAACTGATGGACTATGTCTCTGAAGCGACGAAAAAGAACGGCGAGCCGCTGTGCTTAGCAGAGAGTGTGAAACCATTCGATGTAAAGGTGCACCCGTGGGTGACTTCACCATATATGATGATATTGCTTGTGGTGCTTTTTATAATGGCGATAACCTTCTTTGATATGAGAAGGACAAGAAGGAGCAAAGAGATAAAAATATCGTGGTGGTTCGACGAGGTGTTGCTTTTTGTGGGTTTTGTTGTTGGAACCATATTGTTTTATTTAAGCTATTTCTCCATCCACCCATTGGTGGAACATAACTGGAACCTGCTGCTGATAAACCCCTTGTTGCTTGTGCTATTTGTGGCGATACTCATACCTAAGTGTCGTGATTGGTTTAAAAGGTATTTATGGATAATAGGCTTGTATTTCGTTCTGGCTTTTATTGTACGTAGCCTGTGTGGTCAAGCGATGCACTGGCTTATGCTGGTTCCCGCTGTACATGGCATGAGGATGGTTTGTCTGACTTTTGGTAAAAACGCCATTGAGCAAAAACAAAGAAAAAATAATTGTAAGAATTAAATTTACTACCTTTGTGGTATTATAGGTAGAATAAAAAGAATGTAAAATGAAAATAGTGACTAAGATTATTGCGGTAGTTGTCTCTATCGCTGTTGTAGCCTGCCTGGTGTGGGGCGCTTTCCATTTCTATTATGTTTTTGGCGAAGGCGTTAAGGCTGGTGAGTTGAATTTCGTCGTTTATAAAGGCTATGTGTTCAAGACTTACGAAGGACGCCTGATTCTGGCCGGCTATAATTCCAACAACTCAAATGCCACCATACAGTCGAACGAGTTCAACTTCTCTGTCCGCGACAAGAAAATAGCCGACACACTGATGCGTTGCACCGGAAGACACGTGGAATTGTACTACAAAGAGTATTTTGGCGCTCTGCCGTGGCGCGGCAAGAGCAGGTATGTCGTTGACAGCATTGTCTCGATACAGACTCCTGTGAATACCAATGCTTTTCCGCTTTATTGAGGCAGTTAAACAATGAGGTCCAAAGAAAACAGATTCGGTTTTGCCACCGTCTTGCTGTTGGTTTATTTGTCTGTGTCACTTGGCACGGCATTGCATAATCATAGCGAGAATGTTTCGTGGACCGTGACGGAGTGTGCCGACTGCGAGCATCATTGTTCGCACCATAGTCATTTCATGCCTTTCCATTCTGTGCATGAGTGTCTTTTATGCAGCTTTGCACATTGTCTATATCTGCCTTTGTTTTTTCTTTCCATAGTTGTAGTTCTGGCTTTTACAGGTTGTAAATCTTTTTTTATAGAGAAAATAAAGCTGTTGTCGCTAAAACTGGAGAAAGCGACAAGAGCACCTCCTTTTTAATGTTTTTATGAGCCGTGAATATTCTTGTCTGCATTATTTTATGCGGACTAGATTGTTGTATGCTATTGATTATTAAACATTAAAGGAGGTATAAATGAAACGTTTGTTTTTGTTTCCATTGCTCTTTATCATTTTGGCAGTGGAGGGTCAATCTCTGACCGATACAAATGATATTTTTTATAAACATCTGGAACTTAATGAAATAGTTGTGACTGGTGTCGTGGGCGATACCAAGTTGAGGGAAACGCCCCAACCAATTACATTGATAAGCCAGCGTGTTTTGGACCAGGTTACGGCTCAAAACATCATTGATGCGGTGGCCAAACAGCCTGGCGTGTCGCAATTGACGACAGGTGGTGCCATTTCAAAACCTGTGATTCGTGGGTTGGGTGGCAATAGGGTAGTGGTCGTTTCCGACGGCGTACGCCAAGAGGGGCAGCAGTGGGGCGATGAGCACGGCGTGGAGTTGGATGCTGCCGATGTCGGATCGGTCGAGATTGTGAAGGGACCTGCCAGTCTTCAGTATGGCTCTGATGCTTTGGCGGGGGTGCTGGTGTTGCATTCGCATAACATAGCACAGCCAGACGAGATAAAAGGTTGCGTAAGTGCACAATACCAGACCAACAACGGCTTGATAAACTATTCGGCCAACGTGGCAGGCAACAAAAAAGGAGTTGTTTTTGATTTGCGCTATAGCGAGAAATACGCCCATGCCTACCGTAACAAGGCCGATGGCTATGTGCCAAACTCCCAGTTCAACGAGCGTGCGGCATCGGCGAAGATAGGCGTAAACAAAAACTGGGGTCATAGCTTTTTGAAGATGACCTATTACAACATCAACCCGTCATTGCCTGAAGGGGAGCGCGACACGATAACGGGTGCGCTGATCTCGGAAAGCGAGAATCTCAAGACTTATCGTCATGGTTTGCCTTATCAGAAGGTCTTTCACTACAAGGTACTGAGCGACAATTCTGTGAAGCTGTCGAAAGGCTATCTGAAGATTTTGGCGGCTTACCAGCTGAACCAGCGCAACGAGTTTGAGGAATCACCCGATACGGCTGGGCTTCGACTGCACCTGCATACAGCTACAGCCGATGTGCGTTATGTGTATGACGAGGATGACAGTTGGAAGATGGCTGTCGGGATGAACGGGATGTTCCAGAAGTCGCTCAACAAGGGTGATGAGTTCCTTATACCCGACTATTCGCTTTTCGATATCGGAACCTTTGCCACGGCTTCATTCGCCATCGACAAGTGGACTCTCTGCGGCGGTCTTCGTTTCGACTATCGTCGTCTTATGGTGCCGGAGATGTTGCAAGAAGAGGCTGATTTTGAGTCGTTCAAGCGCAACTTCTATGGCATGACGGGCAGCATTGGTGCCGTATATAGCCCGAATGATAACTTTGACATAAAAATGAATCTGGCTCGTGGCTATAGGGCTCCAAGCATCAACGAATTGGCTTCAAACGGTCACCACGAGGGCACTCTGCGCTATGAGATTGGCAACAAAGATCTTAAACCCGAATACAGTTTGCAGACTGACCTCGCTGTTGAATACAACAATAAGTATTTCTCCATGCAGTTGACGCCTTTTGTGAGTTATGTGAACAACTACATCTTCGCCGCCCGCCTCGACACTATAATAGAAGATGACCTTATGACTTTTCAGTTTCAACAGGGCGACGCCTTGTTGACTGGTTTTGAGGCGAGTGTCGATATTCATCCCATACACCAGTTGCATATTGGCACGGCATTCAGCTATGTCTATTCTGTGCAGCTTGGCCAGCCCGAAGAGACGAGATACCTGCCGCTGACACCAGCCCCTTGTTGGTCGTCGGATGTGAAGTGGGAGATAACGCACGATGCAAAGATTTTCAACAATGCGTATGCATCGGTTGGCGTGGACTGGTTTTTGAGCCAAAACCACTATTACAAGGCATACGACACGGAGACGGCGACTAAAGGTTATGCCCTTTTGAACATGTCGGTTGGCACTGACGTCTTCATCAAGGGGGGGAAAGCTTTGGAGATGCACATCATAGCCGAAAATATCTTGAATACGGTTTATCAAAGCCATTTAAGCAGACTGAAATATGCCGATGTGAATGTCGTTACGGGGAAGCGCGGTGTTTTCGGCATGGGAAGGAACTTTATCTTCAAGGTGATAGTGCCGATAGGAGGGTAGTGGTTCAATCCCTTCTTATCTCACATAATCCATCCTTGTTTCCCACCACAAAGGCTACAGGTGGCTTGTCGCCTTGTATGAGGTCGCTGAGGTAAAGAGGCTCGCCGAGTATGAAGAGGCCGCAGCGGAAGGTGTTGCCTACTTTCAGTTTTGAGTTCTCTGCCTGTTCAACGATGAAGCGGTAGTCGCCGAGGTAGCGGAATGTGCAGCGGCGGTTGGGCCTCCACGACACCGAAACGATGTCGCCGACTGTCAAGTCTTCCGTTTTGATGTGCTCGTTGTTCACACGGCCTGAGTCGTTGTCTTGGGCGATATGTGCCAAAAAGTTGTCCCAGTCCTTGAACCCAAGAAACTTGGATAGGATGTCGAGTGAGCTGTTTCGCGCACTGTCAATGCCGTCCACATAACCCCAGATGCGCTTCAGCGTGGAAGCGCTTAGGTTGTCGTGAATGCGCTCCCAGATGGCTCCACTGAGGAAGGTGAAATCGGCGGTGGTCTTCATCTTGCGCCCGACGTTTTCCTCAATCAAATGTTTAAGTTCGGATATTTCAGGACTCGTATTAAGCATGCGTATCTCATTTTGGGTACAAAGGTGCAACTAATTTTCCAATAATGCGCAGTTCATTTTGGTTCATTTCCGTTTTTAAAATTCATTTTTGTGTACTTTTGCAGAAAAATAGTTATGGACGACATAAGCACTTCGGGTGTCATCGATGGCAATTTTATCACCGAAACGGATGTGCAGACTGTGTACGAGTCCTCGTCGTCGCGTGGCTTCAACCAGGTGGTGAAGGTGCGCCGACAAGGCAAATGGTTCATATTGAAAGGGATTTGTCCCGAATACCGTGGCTTGCAGTCTTATGTCGAGTTGATGAAGAAGGAATTTGAATTGGGCATTCAGCTCGACCATCCCAACATCGTGAAGATTCTGGCCAAAGAGATGAATCCCGAGATAGGCCCCTGCATCGTTATGGAGTATGTTGACGGTGTTACTTTGGATGAGTTTCTTGCCGCCAAGCCGTCCGTGGCGGTTCGCAAGAAGGTGGTGGACCAGTTGGTTGACGCCTTGTGCTATATCCACGGCAAGCAAATAGTGCATCGAGACTTGAAGCCCAGCAACATACTTGTCACCCGCAATGGCAGCAATGTGAAAATCATCGACTTCGGTCTTTCCGATGCCGACGACTACGCCATTTTGAAACAACCTGCCGGCACTTTGAAATATATGGCTCCAGAGCAAAAGGAGTCGGGTGTTAAGATTGATGGCCGTGCCGATATTTACGCTTTCGGTTTGCTGTTGAAGGAGATATTTCCGCGTCGCTACCGCTGCATCGCTGCCAAATGCTCACGCCATGACCGTAGCCGCCGCTATGCCGATGCCGAGGCGTTGAAAAAGGCTTTTGAGAGGCGTTCGCGCTGGCTGTGGACTGCCCCGATACTGATAGGTGCGACCTTGGCGATTGTGTTTTCTATGCTGTTGAAACCCAAGGAAATTGTCAAGACCGAGGTGCAGCATGTGATCGACACCATCATTGTCGAAAGAAATCCCAATGGCTATTCCGACGAGTTCATGGAGCTGCTTGGCAGGGCGGAACACATCATCGACAGCATGTACCAGCCCATTATCGACGACATAAACCACGGGAAGTTTGAAACGGATGTGGTGGACCTCTCCAACGACTTCCAAAACAGAGTGCTGGTTTGCCGCTCGCTGTTGCAGGATATTCAATCCCCGTTGTTCGAAGACCGCAGGACCAAAGACGAGTTCAGGAGTGCGTGGGAGAAAATACATATTGACAAATACAACGAAGTGGTTTTCATGATGTATGACATAAACCTGGCGAAACAGGGCGGCACAAATTAAGGAGGCCGGACCTCGTGTCTCGCGGTCTCGTTTCTCGTGTCAAAAAAATGAACCAAAGTGAACCAAACTTATCCCATTTTTTTTATATTACTTTGCAGCCGAAAATCAAATTCATTAATCATTTAAGGTTGCGCCCGACACAAATCAGGGATAAGAAAATGAAAAAAAGAATTATGACAGTAGCTGTTATGGCTTTCCTCATGGGAGCCTTCTGCCACACCGTTTCGGCTTGCGAATTTTCGCGCGTAAATGCCATCGAGGTTGTTGCTGGCGAGAACTGGGACAAGGTTCTCGACGAATACGAGCAGTATGTTGACCAGTATGTGAAAGCCTACAAGAAAGCCATGAGTGGCGATACCAAGGCTGCAAGCGAGTATCTTGAACTTGCCAAAAAAGCCGAGAAACTTTCGGCCAAGCTGGAAAAAGCCGAGAAGGAAATGACGGCGGCTCAGTTGAAACGCTATCTGAAAATCACAGAGAAAATGGCAAACGCCATATTGAAATAAGCGTGTCGAAAAAATTAATCCATCCATCAAAAGGTTGCGCCCGACACAAATCAGGGATAAGAAAATGAAAAAAATGTATTTAATATTGTTCGCGTTGATTGCGCTGTTCTTGGCATCATGCGGATCTAAAGAGTACAGAGATCTGAAAAAGGTCTATACCAAATACGAAAAAGCTATTGACAAGGCAAAAACTTGCGAAGAACTGCTAATTGCAAGTGAAGAGTTTGAGAAAGCCGAAGAACGTCTTGAAGACAAAGATTATAGCGAAAGTCAAGAGATGTCGGATGAAGAGGATGACAAGATTTCGGATTTGGAAGACAGAATCGAGGAAAAAGCAGAGAAGAAAGCGGAGGATCTTTGCTTATAACAAGGTGAGGCAGACAACGAGTGAAGCCGGACGGCGTGGCTTGCCATGCTGTCCGGCTTTTTTTTATTTCAAATTATTTACAAACCAAGAGCCGTCCCTCGCGTCTCGCAGTCCCTCGTTTCGTGTCCTTCATTGACTTCGTGACTCGAGACCTCGTGACATGTGATTCAAAAAAGTTTTTCGCATCCCGTGCCAAATCAACAACTTTCAACTGCTTATAAATGAACAAATATTTGATTTTTAGTTAATTAAATATTATATTTGAGAATTTTGTAGCAAAGAATTGAGAATTTTGCAAGGGAGATTTGAGAATTTTGTAGCAACAAATTGAGAATTTTGTAATGGAGATTTGAGAATTTTGTATATCTTTGCAGCAAATTTATCAGTGCATTATGTTTAGAAGACCCCAATTCGATGAATTGATGTCGCGCTTAAAAGAGCCACGACATTTCATACAGGTGATTTCAGGCCCGCGACAAGTGGGCAAATCGACCATCGTGAAGCAAGTGCTGCAAGAAATCGACATTCCTTATCTGCTTGTGACCGCCGACAATGTTTCTCCCGACGACACCGGCTGGATTGGAGAGACATGGGCAACGGCACGTGCCAGGTTCCATGTATCAAAATCCCCTGAATATCTCCTTGTAATCGACGAGGTACACAAGATTGACAACTGGAGCGAAGCCGTGAAAAAAGAGTGGGATACGGACACCTTCAACGACCTGCCATTAAAAGTGGTGTTGCTTGGCTCTTCGCGTCTGCTGCTCAAGGACGGGCTTACCGAGTCGCTTGCAGGAAGGTTCGAAATTATACGAATGCCGCATTGGAGCTATACTGAGATGCGCGAGGCTTTCGGTTTCGATATAAACCAATATGTGTTTTATGGCGGTTATCCTGGCGGAGCGGCCTTGACAAAGGATTTCAAGCGTTGGCAACGATACATAAAGGACAGCATTGTCGCGCCTGCCATTGAGCGTGATGTATTGTCAACAAAGACAATATATAAACCAATACTGATGCGTCAGCTGTTTGACTTGGGATGCGTTTATTCAGGCAAGGAACTGTCGCTTAACAAGATGCTTGGCCAGCTGCAGGATGTGGGCAATGTGACCACTTTGGCTAATTATTTGACCACTTTGGACGAAACGAGGCTGCTTTGCGGACTTCACAAGTATGCCAGCGACACTGCTCGGAGATACAATTCCGTGCCGAAGCTGATGGTTTACAACACCGCTTTGCTATCGGCGCAATCCGGCGTTCCATTCGAGAAAGTGTTTACGACACCTGCCGAGTGGGGACGATGGGTTGAATCGTCTGTCGGAGCTTGCTTACTCAATCAGGCTGACGAAGCCGGATACAATATTTACTATTGGCGAGAGCGCAACGATGAAGTTGATTTCATTGTCGAGAACAACAAAAAATGCATTGCAATTGAAGTGAAAAGCGGCCACAGGACTGATAATGGAGGTTTGAGAAAGTTTGACGAGCAATTCAAACCGATTCGCTCTTTTATTGTAGGCAACGGAGGAATGCCCATCGAAGAATTTCTGTCCTGCAAAGTGGATGGACTTTTCTGAAAAAACCTCATTTTTCTTTTGTTTTAAAAAAAATATCTTATGTAGCGTAATTTTTCTCCATTGTCGACTCTGTTTTGGACATTCTACTCCCGTGAAGAACTTTCACGAAAACCGTAAATTATATTCACGACACTTTTGCCAATCCAACTCCTGTCTCATAGTTCAATCATCTATTTAACTTCCTCTTTTAACTCCTATTTTTATTTTTCTTTTATTTCTTTCAAAAAAACCATATCTTTGTAGCGAAAACAAGAAAGGGAATGCCTATGAAACACACCGCCGCAAGGCGCAGATAAAAGCAAGACACATCACATAATAAGACAATTAGCACATTCTGACTTATCGAAAGTTTGGCGATTTGAGATAAAGAAACCAGAATAATGCTGAGAGATGCACGTATAGCGTGAACTTTTCAACATTCGGTTTCTTTAGGTATGCCAAACACCTCGATAAGCGGATGCAAAAGTATCACGCTTTTTTTTGTGTTTGCATGAAGCGGCCGCAAATGAACCAAAATGAACCAAAAAAGTTTGGGGAGAAAGGTGTTTCTTTGCATGGTGGGAAAGAAAAAAAAGAAGAGAACTTAAGCTTTGAGAAAATTGGATATAAATAACTAAAATCAAAGAATTATGGAAACATCAATTGTAAAGCATCCAAAGTATGCAGATTTAAAAAAACGTATTGCTCCTGTCCTTATGTATTGTCAAGCAAAAAAAGGCGACTTGGAATTATACGAGAGTTGGGAAAATCATGAAAATCGCAATCAAAAGTTTTTCTATGCTTATTATTCAGGTCTGTTTTGTCGCGTATTGTGTTTGCCCGAAATAACAGATAGTCTTATTGATGAATGCATTGCATTGTTGGACAAGTACAATTGGTACGACATTCAAGATGTAGACCTTGAAAAGTTTGTGTCAGGTGGACCCTATGCCTGTGAAGTGCCAGAAGCGTATGAATTTATTGATGGTGTTGACAATGTGGCATGGAAAGATTCAGGGTTTGGCAATGGCCGTGATGCTGTCTGCATTAAAATGGAACATGGTTCATGGACTTTTGCCGATGTTAGAGGAAGTGTCAAATTGACCAAATAAAATAAAGAGCAACATTAAGAATCTTGAAAGAGTAGAGAATTCAATATAAATATATTCAAAGAATTATGGCAATATCAACTTGAAAGCATCAAAAAGACAGAACACATGTTTATGAAATTTATGTGAATAGCGAAGAAGTAGGTGAAATATTGGATGCATGGTATAATGAAAATGAATATAAGTATGAAATTCTTGATGTGAAAATCTCGAGTTGTTACTTAGGAGAAAAGCAATCAAAAACTGTTGTGTTGATTTTTTATCGTATAAAAGAGAAATAATTAGCAAAATAAACAAGAATCAATCCATAAAAGTTGCGCCCGATTGACGGATTTAGGGCTGATGATATGATAAGAACAATACTGCTGGCACTATTTCTTACGGTTGCGATGTCGGCAAGGACTCAAGACCTCGGCAATATAAGCCTCACTTCCGGCGGAGATGCTTTAAACGAGATGAACTACATCCTGGGAGAAGTGTTTGTCTTTGAGTTTTCAGACGGCGACATCATTATCAACGGAGGCTCGTTGGGAGGTGACGATTTTGCCGACGGGATAATCAATGTTGTCATGGAAAGAGAGGATTGCGGCTTGGTTAACTGCTTTCCCAACCCAGCTCACCATCAGATTACCGTCAATTTTGAGGGAGTGGAGAACGTGACACACATGCTGGTACTCAATGAACTCGGCCAGACCGTGCTGCAACTCAATCCCATAGTTACAACAGTGACCTTCAGCCTGCAGGAACTCCCTGTGGGAGCCTATTTTGTCGCCTTGCTGGACGGCAAAAAGCTTTTATGCGCAAACAAATTCGTGAAAAAATAAAAAAATAGAGATATGAATAAACTTAGACTCTTCCTTTCGTTTGTTGCCGTTTTCATAGCGGCGCAACTGACGGCACAGAATGTTCCCGAAGCCATCAATTTTCAGGCTATTGCTAGAAATTCACACGGCAGTGTTATGGCCAATACCAGTATTAAACTTCAGTTGACAGTTATTGACAGCTATCCCGAGGGTCCTGCCGTTTACCGCGAGATTCGCACATTGCAGACCAACTCTTACGGCGGATTCAATTTCCAGATAGGCAGGGAGCCTGATATTGCCGAGGGCTCGTTTGCCGACATAGACTGGGCGAACGGGAAGCCAAAGTACCTTAAGGTTGACTATGGAACAACAAGTAGTACGTCGATAAACCACTTTTCGTTCAATCTTTCACTTGGCACGATAGAGTTTGTGAGCGTGCCGTATGCTTTTGTGGCGGAAAATGTTCCTTACATAGATGCGACAGGAGCCCACGATGGAGATATACTGGTTTACAATTCTGCCATAGGCCGTTTCGAACCCAAGCCTAAAGACGTATTCGAGGAAACAGACCCCACCGTTCCAGCATGGGCGAAAGAGGAGCAGAAACCTACGTATGATTACACGGAGATACTTAATACTCCCGAAATACCTGTAGTCCCTGAAAACGTATCCGCGTTCAATAACGATGCAGGTTATATCACCTCTGCAGACATTCCTGCAATACCCGAAGTGCCAGAAAACGTTTCAGCATTCACCAACGATGCCGGATACATTACTCCCGCTGATATTCCAGCAATACCTGAAATACCCGAAATCGTTTCTGCGTTTACAAATGATGCAGGTTACATTACATCCGCTGACATCCCAGCAATTCCTGAAATACCCGAGAATGTTTCGGTATTCAATAACGACGCAGGTTATATCACATCTTCTGACGTTCCCGAGATACCTGAAAACGTGTCTGCATTCACCAACGATGCTGGCTATATCACATCTTCTGACGTTCCCGAGATACCTGAAAACGTGTCTGCATTCACCAACGATGCTGGCTATATCACAGCCACTGACATTCCAGCAATACCCGAAGTGCCAGAAAACGTTTCAGCATTCAATAACGACGCAGGTTATATCACATCCGCTGATGTCCCCGAAATACCTGAGAATGTATCAGCTTTCACCAATGATGCAGGTTACATTACCTCTGCTGACATTCCAGCGATACCGGAAATACCAGAAAACGTTTCAGCATTCAATAATGACGCAGGATACATCACATCTGCCGATGTTCCCGAGAATGTGTCGGCATTCAACAACGATGCTGGTTATATAACCTCTGCTGATATTCCAGCAATACCAGAAGTGCCATCAAATGTTTCTGCTTTCACCAATGATGCAGGTTATCTGACAACCGAAACCGACCCGACCGTTCCTGCATGGGCGAAGGAAAGCGAGAAGCCAACTTATGACTATTCTGAAATTCAGAACACGCCTGAAATACCAGTTGTACCTGAAAACGTTTCCGCATTCAGCAACGATGCAAACTATATCACTGCCGCTGACATTCCAGAAATCCCAGAAGTTCCAACAAACGTTTCAGCATTTGCCAACGATGCCAACTACATAACCTCGGCGGATGTGCCAACCAATGTATCTGCTTTCAGCAATGATGCAAACTATATCACGGCAGCAGACATCCCAGAAATCCCCGAAGTTCCAACAAACGTTTCCGCATTCAACAACGATGCAAACTATATCACAGCAGCCGATATTCCTGAAATCCCTGAAGTTCCAACAAATGTTTCAGCATTTGCCAACGATGCAAATTATATAACCTCAGCCGATGTACCAACCAATGTGTCTGCCTTTGAGAATGACGCGAACTACATCACTGCTGCTGACATTCCAGAAATACCCGAGGTTCCCACAAACGTCTCGGCTTTTGCCAATGATGCGAACTACATCACTTCGGCTGATGTTCCGACAAATGTTTCTGCTTTCAACAACGATGCAAACTATATCACGGCAGCCGACATTCCAGAAATACCTGTAGTTCCCACAAATGTTTCAGCATTCGTCAATGATGCAAACTACATAGACAATGAGACAGACCCGACCGTTCCAGCTTGGGCAAAGGAGAGCGAAAAACCTGTTTATGACTATAGCGAGATAACCAACACTCCTGAAATACCCGAAGTTCCAACCAACGTTTCCGCATTCAACAATGACGCAAACTATATCACAGCAGCTGACATTCCAGAAATACCTGAAGTTCCAACAAATGTTTCGGCTTTTGCCAATGATGCCAACTACATAACCTCGGCTGATATTCCAACCAACGTTTCCGCATTCAGCAATGACGCGAACTATATCACGGCAGCCGACATTCCAGAAATACCTGAGGTTCCAACAAATGTTTCGGCTTTTGCCAACGATGCAAACTACATAACTTCAGCCGATGTACCAACCAACGTTTCCGCTTTCAGCAATGATGCCAACTATATCACAGCCGCTGATATCCCAGTAATACCTGAAATTCCAACAAACGTTTCCGCTTTTGCCAACGATGCAAACTACATCACTTCGACTGACGTTCCGACCAACGTTTCTGCATTTGAGAATGACGCGAACTATATCACTGCCGCTGACATTCCAGAAATACCTGAAGTTCCAACAAACGTTTCCGCTTTTGCCAATGATGCGAACTACATTACCTCGGCTGATGTTCCGACAAATGTTTCTGCATTTGAGAATGACGCAAACTATATCACAGCAGCCGATATTCCAGAAATACCTGAAGTTCCAACAAACGTTTCGGCTTTTGCCAATGATGCGAACTACATCACTTCGGCGGATGTGCCAACCAATGTATCTGCTTTCACAAATGACGCAAACTACATAACCTCGGCTGACGTTCCAACCAACGTTTCCGCTTTCAGCAATGACGCAAACTATATCACAGCCGCCGATGTACCAACCAATGTATCTGCTTTCAGCAATGACGCAAACTATATCACGGCAGCCGATATTCCAGAAATACCTGAAGTTCCAACAAATGTTTCCGCTTTCAGCAATGATGCAAACTATATCACGGCAGCCGATATTCCAGAAATACCTGAAGTTCCAACAAATGTTTCCGCTTTCAGCAATGATGCAAACTACATAACCTCTGCGGATGTACCAACCAACGTTTCCGCTTTCAGCAATGACGCAAACTATATCACAGCCGCCGATGTACCAACCAATGTATCTGCTTTCAGCAATGACGCAAACTATATCACGGCAGCCGACATTCCAGAAATACCTGAGGTTCCAACAAATGTTTCGGTTTTTGCCAACGATGCAAATTACATAACTTCGGCAGAAATACCCACAACGGTTTCCTCTTTCATTAATGATGCAAACTACATAGACAATGAAATTGACCCGACAGTTCCCGCTTGGGCAAAAGAGAGTGAGAAGCCTGTTTACGACTACACGGAAATAACCAACACACCGACCAATGTTTCTTCATTCACCAATGATGCTGGCTATATTGCGCAAGAAACGCAAGGCCTGACAGATGTTGTAGCTATTAACAATTCGGCAAACGCCCAAATAAAGAACGTAACTGACCCAACCGAGGCACAAGATGCCGCAACAAAGGCATACGTGGATGCTTTGGAAGCAAAAGTAACATTATTGACAAACAAATTGGATAGTTTGATGAATGCTTTGAATAATGGAGGTTCATCGTCTGGAGGAGGAACACTGCCAACAATTTGTATAAATAAAGTGGGACCATCTTATTTTTGCGCTGCTTGCGATGCCTTTGTAAATAGCGATAACTATATATTGGCAAGAGGTGTTTGTTGGAGTACGTCACCGAATCCTACCATTGATGATAACAAAACAAATGATGGTGCAGATTTGGGTAATTTTTCAAGTGAGATAAATGGTCTTTTGTCAAATACCACCTATTATCTTCGTGCATACGCAACCAATAACGAGGGGACTGCATACAGCGAACAGAAAGTGTTTACGACATTGTATTCTTCAGGTCCAGTTGGAAGCTCTATGGGATTGTTTTCTGTTAGCAGTACTAAACAAGTCTATTTCTCACAAGGCGATTTGTTCTACAATTCATCTACATTTCGTTTTGAAGAAAGACAATGTGTTGGCAGTCAAATAAGCTTAGAAGCAGGGATAAATACTTATGTTTGGGGCTCAGGAGATAATCCAAATAGTAATACCGTGAATACAATAAATAGTATTCCTCAATTCAAAGATTGGGGTATTAATCCCATAAGCAATGGTGGTAACACTGCCAATCAATGGCGTACGCTTACAAATGTTGAGTATGAATATCTGATAAACACTCGTACAACAAATTCTGGAATCCGATTTGCCCTAGCAACAATAAATGGTGTGAATGGTATAATAATTTTACCTGATGATTGGGACTCTTCTTATTATACGTTAAACACCGTTAATACTTCGGGTGGTGCTGATGTATATGCTGAAAACACTATCACTTTAACTGAATGGAGTATTATAGAGGCACATGGAGCTATATTCTTATCAGACGGTTATTGGACGAGTTCTACATATAAGAATTGGAAAAATGAGACCCATGCATACACATTTGGTGCTGGATCTGGTGGTACTGGCTCCACTCTGCTCATTGGCGGAGGGGTGATTGGTTCAGGTCGCTATAAAGTTCGCCTTGTTAAGGATGCTGAATAAAATCATGGGCTTTGGCATCTCCTTCTCGAAGATGCCAAAGCTTAAAGTTTGAAAAAAGAGAAAAAAATCTATTAATTATCAATAACTAAAACAAAAAAATGGAAATAACTAACACAACTGACACATTGTCAGAGGAAATTTATGACTATGTTAATCGTGGATTTGGTTCAATGAACAAGAATGATTTTGAGGTGTGGATATTTAACGAATTTCTCAAACAAAATGAAGGAATGCTTGATTCCGAAATTAGCCGCAAATTGAAAATATCTGAAACAAAGGTCAAAAGGCTTGAAAAAGAAGCATATTTGATTTATGGTAATGAGGATAAAGGCATCAAGAAGATTAGTGATGATTTGATAGAAAAGTACCTCAAATATGGTTTGGGGAGAATGAACAAAAACGACTTTGAAGTGTGGATATTTCATTATCTTTTGGAAAAAGACTATAAAGACCTAAGTGACAATATTATTAGTCGAAAACTGCGAATACCAAAAACCAAAGTCAGTCGATTGCATTATGAAGCAGAATTAAAATTTCAATACAATGATGAATACTACAAAAAAAGATTTTACGAAATTTTAAACACAAGGGTTTATAAGACTGTAGAAAATAACACACGTATTCAATTCTCAATTACGGAAAAAGCCCTTAGACTATATCTTGATGACATACTTGAATCATACGGGAGTTATGCCGACAGCTCTTTCAATTCAAATATTGTAACATTAACAGCTTCTGATCTTCTATTGCTTATTGCTAATTTTGAAAACAAGCAGGATCTGATAAAAAAAGTAAAAGAAAGTCTTAAAAGAAACAACTACGAGTTGCCTAAAGAGGATAAAGAAATTTTTTTAGAAGGAGTAACAGCCATACTGAAAGACATAGGAGACCATTTTGCTCCAAATGTGACTAAATTTTTTAGTGATAATTTAAAATAGGATTATTTGCTTATAAAAACCAAAACAACCAGTAGGGACGTGCAATGTGTCCCTGCTGTTTTTTTTGCCTCCCGCCGGTTGAGCTGCGTTGCACTGAGCATGTGGTTGGTGAGCAAAGCCGAACCATCGAAGTGTCGAAACCGCGGCATGATGCTTTGGCAAGTTGAAGCAAGAATGGCAAACCGTCCCTTTTCCCGTCACTGCGAGCGACGATAGGAGCGCGGCAGTCTTTTAAGCTGGAACAAGACAAGTTGCCGCCTTTCGTGTCGCCTTTGGTGCACCCGGCAAGGAGACTGCCGTGGCTGCAACCGCACCTGTCCCACGCTCACGCCTCGCAGTGACGGTGTAGGATGGCAGTAATGCTTTTCTCGGTGATCGTCGGCACACCTCAGCAAAAACGACAAACCGCTCCTTTTTCCGTCATGCTGAACTTGTTTCAGCATCCCCGCTACGGAAATAAGACAAGACAGAGCCTTTCGTGTCGCCTATGGTGCACCCAGCAAGGAGACTGCCGCGGCTGCAACCGCACTTTCCCTACGCTCACGCCTCGCAGTGACGGTGTAGGGTGGCAGTAATGCTTTTGTTGGTCTTCGGATGTGAAGTGGGAGATAACGCACGATGCAAAGATTTTCAACAATGCGTATGCATCGGTTGGCGTTGACTGGTTTTTGAGCCAGAACCACTATTACAAGGCTTACGACACGGAGACGGCGACTAAAGGTTATGCCCTTTTGAACATGTCGGTTGGCACCGATGTCTTCATCAAGGGAAGGAAAGCCCTTGAGATGCACATCATAGCCGACAATATCTTGAACACGGTTTATCAAAGCCATTTAAGCAGGCTGAAGTATGCCGATGTGAATGTCGTTACGGGGAAGCGGGGAGTTTTCGGCATGGGAAGGAACTTCAGCTTTAAGGTCATCGTGCCGATAGGGTGAGAGCGGGTTGCATTAAAATGTTCCTATCCCTCTTTGGTTATTCCTCATTCGAGGTGTGTTTAGAGTTGTAGCTGTCTCCGTTTTTGTGGTAGTCGTCGATGGCTTCGTTGAGCATCGATTCGAATTGCCTTACCGAGTTCTCGAGACGGTAGCGTTTTGCGGCTTTGGCGTATTGAAATTCCATGTAGTCCTTCTCTTTCGGGTTGTCCAGCCAATAGTCGATGGCGCGTGCCAGGTCGGTGGGGCTTCCAGGTTTGAAGAGGCTGCGTCCGTCGATGGCGAATTGTGGCGTGGCGCTGAGGTCACTGTTGGCAATCACTGGCACCAAGCCGGTGGCGAAGGCCTCTATGCATGAGATGGCTTCGCTCTCCATGTCGGAAGCATGGACATAAAGGTCGCTTTGTGCCAACATGCCAATGAGCTCCTGACGGTTGTAGTAACCAAAAATGGGAGGGTTCTTCAATTTTTTGCCAAGCTCCTTATACTCCTCGTATTTAGGACCTTTACCGGCAAGGATTAGCTGGATTTTGTCTCCATATTTCGACAGAGGTATGGCATTGATGATGACATCTTGGCGTTTCTCGCCCGACAATCGTCCAACCATCATGATGAGTATCTTGTCCTTGAACTCGGGGTCTTTGTCACGTTTTGTATAAATAAAATCGTCTTGTATGCCGTTGCTTATGACGTGGATTTTGGCCTTGTAGCCGCGTTTGCGAATCTCGCGCCCCATGAACTCAGAAGGGACGTGGATATGGTCGAAATGGTTATAAACGTTTATTTTGAATTGTTTGTAGAACATGTCATTGACGATAGCCACTTTGCCTAAGCCTACCGAGGATGTCATATTCTCTGGCTGGATGTGGAACGCTGCTGTAGCGGGTTTGTGAAGCTTGTCGGCGATGATTTTGGTAGCCACCTCGAGGGCGAATGGCATCATGCAATGTACTATGTCGGCCCATTTGACTGCTTCTGTTATTATCTCACGGTCGATGGCGGCAAACTGGAAACCGTGCTTGTGTATCAGGTCGTTGAACCCAAGAATCTTGAACTCCTTCAACGCATATATTTCATCAGTGCTTTGTTCGCCGGTGGTTAAAATCTTTACTTCGTGCCCGAACTCTCTCAGTTGATGGGCAAAACGCTGCGCTGATATGGATGTTCCATTGTTGTTTGTGGTGTAGGTGTCAATGACAAATAAAATCTTCATTATTTTTGTGCTTGAAAAAATGAAATGCAAAGTTATGAAAAATATCAATATGAACTTCTTGGTAAGCTCTCGTTTGGGGGTTGTTTGTTGCGAAACTTATGCTGTTATTTGACAATCAATGCTCTGGCAACCGAAGCCCCTTGATTGTTTTTTACATCGAAGGTAATTGAAGTGTCGCTTTCGGCAAATGAAATGCTTATATCATCGCCGGGCATCACCTCGCGCAAATAGTTGATGTCGATGCGGGTGGCATAGAGCCGCTTGGCTTCTTCGATGGGCAGGGCGTTGAGCATCCATTCAAGGTAGCGTGCGCTGTTACAGTGTCCGTTGAAGTCCATGTCGGAGTAGCAGGTGGTGTAGTGGAACTCTTTCCCATCGCTCACAGCTGCTATCTTGACTGGCTCTTCTATGCTGACTAGCACTCCTGTTGAGAGACGAGCAAAACGTTCTTCTTCCATGAGGTTTACAGGTCTTCTTGTGTTGCTGTCGATGACGGCAAAAATGGAACGTGCCTCGCCGATGATGTTGCCGTGGTTGACAATTTGGAAGTTACGCAGACTGAACATTCTTTCCACATTCTCAATCCAAGTGTCAACCCTGACGCGTTCGTTGTGGCGTGGCATCTCTTTCATCTCTATGGCCATGCGCGACAAGACCCATGCTTTGCCTTCTTCCATAAGTTGGTCAACGCCGATATGGTATTCTTCGCTGGAGCGGCCTGCCGTGTTGAGAAGCAAAGTCAGCAGGTTCGGTATCTTGATGTTTTTGTTTATATCGACCATCTGAGGGTCAATGTCGTAGTAGAATGATGAGAAGTACATTTTTAAGTTGGAAGTTAAAAGTTAGAAGTTATTGTTATATGGCCCATATCAGCAGACCGCCTGCGATGATTATTCCGGTGATGAGCAAGTCGATGATGCAGAAGCCCATGATGTCTTTGGCGTTGAGTTTGGCTATTGCCAATGCCGGCAGTGCCCAGAAAGGCTGAATGAGGTTGGTCCATGCGTCGCCCCATGCTATGGCGATACCTGTCAGTCCGTGATCGACACCGAGGTTGGCACCTGCGGCAAACATGATAGGTGCCTGTATCGCCCAGTGACCTCCGCCCGACGGTACAAAGAGGTTGAGTATGGCTGCACACAAGAACGTCAGTAGCGGGTAGGTCGTGGGTGTCGATATGTTGATGCAGCCTTCAGCGATAACGGTGCCGAGGCAGATTCCCGATTGTCCAACGCCTGTGATGATGCCCATGATGCCGGCGTAGAAAGGAAACTGCAACAGTATTCCCGCAGCTCCAGTGGCGGCCTTACCGAAGGCTCTGACGTAAGAGATGGGCGTGCCGTGCAGGATGATGCCCAAGAACAGAAACAGCATGATGACACTGTTAAGGTCGAGGCTGCCTCCTTTGAAGAAGAGCTTGTAAACGAGGTATGTCAAGCCTAGTGCCGATATGACCCATGCAAGGACTCTCGAATGTTCCATCTTTTCCGAAGGGGTGTCTTTTTGGGGCTCGGTCTTTTCCTCTTTCTCAAGCAACAGCGTTGGCTCTATGCTCACGATGTTGTCCCCTTTTGGGTGCATCAGTGTGTTTGTGATGGTAAGTGCGACGATGCACAGAACCACTATTATGATGTTGTGTATGTCGAATACGGTACTGGTAAGCGGCACTGGACTTGTTAGTATGCCGTTGGTGGCGCTGCTGAGAGCCTCGCCAGGCGTGGCCATCGTCAACGGTATGGAGCCCGACACACCTGCGTGCCACACCACAAAGCCCGAATAGGCCGAGGCTATAAGCAGACGGTAGTCAACGCCTCTCACTTTCTTTGCCACTTCTTTCGCGAAGATGACGCCCACGATGAGTCCGAACCCCCAGTTTATCCAGCAAGCAATGGCCGAGAGTAGCGTTACGCCAGCTATGGCGGCGGCAGGAGTGGTGGGCATTGATGCCAATCGTCCTATGGCTTTCTTAATGATAGGTGCTGCTGCAAGTGTTGAACCGCACACTAAAACCAACGACATCTGCATCGAGAAGGCCAGCAGCGACCACACACCGTCGCCCCAGTGCTCAACGACTTCGAGAGGAGTCTGGTGACATACTGGAATGGCTATGGCAAAAGCTGCCACCGTAAGCAGTATGGCAAAAATAAACGGTTCTGGCAAGTATCTTTGAACTACTTTTACACAGGCTCTTATTACTTTTTGAAACATTCTTTCTAGTTTGAGTGGCAAAAATACAATAAAAATCGAGAGTGTGTTATGGTTTTATCCTTAATAATTCAACCTTGTCGCTGCTGGCCATGTCGTTGGGATTGGTGCCTTCTTCGTTTTCGGGGACGGGGATGCCCAGTCGGTTGAAGTGTTCTGTCCAATAGGGCGGGAGCTGGCCATTTTCGTCGCGGAAGTTCATGGGTTGTGTCGTGAAAATGTGTTTTCCGTCTTCGTCAATGAAACACTCATATATCAATTCGCTGCAATACAACTCGTTGGCACCTTGCGAGAAGGCGAAGTCGTAGGGCCTGCCTATGAAAGAGGCTGCCCGTGCAACAGCTTTGTCGGCAATGTCTTGTGAGGCCTTGACTCGATAGAATATCACCAGTGGCTTTCCGCTCCTGTCGTGTGCTGAATCGTCGTAAAAATCAACTAAAGGAGTCGCAACGACACCTTTTTTGGGGTTTGCCTCAATGATATAGATGCCGGAATCTGTGACGTTTACCATCCCTACATGCGAGAACGACAAATCCGATTTGTTGGTGGCCGCTTCAATGGCATCGACAAAATCGCTGCTGTCGTTGACTTGAAAAACAATGTCGCCGTTGCGCAACGTTTCGGTGCATGAACAGAAAAGTACCGTTACAATTAGACTTGCAAAGTGTCTTAATCTCATAAAAAGTATTTTTTTGTGCCCTGCAAAAATAATAATATTCGGTAATCCATACTTTTTATCTTGCTTTTTACAAAAATAAACTTACCTTTGCAGTCAAATAGAAAAATATGAAAGACAAGTTAAGAGAGATTCCTTTTTTTGCCTTTTGTGCAGACGAGGATTTGGATAAAATGTTATCAAGTTCGTCTCATAGAGCCGTTTACAGGGCAGGAGAGAAAGTTGTGTCGCAGGACGACCAATGCCGTTCTTTGTTGCTGCTGACATCCGGAAGTTTGAAAGCTGAGACTCGCAATGCCGAGGGCGAGGTAACCAAGGTTGAAAAATTTGAGGCGTCATTCCCGATATTGCCCGAAATACTTTTTGCTTCACGTGGGCGCTATCCTTTCAGTGTTGTTGCAGCCGAACAAAGTGAGGTGTGGCATGTCGACAGGGAGGTCTTCTTCGGTTTCATGCAGGCGCATCCTTCGGTGTTGAGAATTTTCTTGCAGACCATCTCCGACAAGTGATTTTTGTGCCAGAAAAACAATTAAACAACCAAATATGTCTGAAAATGAAAAAAAACGCGACGGCTTCGGCTCAAAGTTGGGCGTCATAGCTGCAGCAGCCGGGTCGGCAATAGGATTGGGAAATATCTATCGTTTCCCGTGCGAATTGGGCGAGAATGGAGGCGCGGCTTTCCTTCTTGTTTATCTTGCTATAGTCATCATTATGGGTGTGCCGGTGATGCTGTCGGAGTTGGTCATCGGACGACACTCGCAGAGCAATTCGGTTGGCGCGTTCAAGAAGCTTGCGCCCAAGACGGCCTGGCCATTCGTTGGTTATATGGGCGTTTTATGCGGATTCCTGATACTGGCATTCTATTCAACGGTGTCGGGTTGGACTTTGGAGTATATAGTGAAAGCAGTCTCAAATGAGTTTGCTGGCAAGGATTTGAAAACCATAGAGCAAGGCTTTTCCGATTTCCATAACATGGGATGGCGCAATGTGATATGGCAGGGCGTATTCCTGCTGCTGACGGCTTTCGTGGTGTATAAGGGTGTGCAGAAAGGTATTGAGAAATACACCAAGATATTGATGCCTTTGCTGTTGCTTATTCTCATCGTTTTAGGAGTTCGATCGGCTACGCTTCCAGGGGCAGCAGAAGGCTTGAAGTTCTTGTTCAAGCCCGATTTCTCCAAGTTGACGGGTGAGGTTGTCATCAGTGCGTTGGGACAGGGCTTTTTCTCGCTGAGCATGGGCATGGGCGTGCTTATCACATACGGTTCATACGTCAAAAAGAACGACCAAATGGCATCAACGGCACTCTCTGTCACCTTGGCCGACACCTTTGTGGCTGTTCTAGCAGGCATAGTGATATTTCCTGCGGCCTTCTCGTTCGGAATAAAACCTTCGGCAGGCATGGGGCTGGTGTTCAATACCTTGCCCATGATTTTCGATAGCATGGCAGGTGGCTATGTCATCTGCATAGTCTTTTTTGTGCTGCTTGCCATCGCCGCTCTCACTTCGACAATCTCGCTTCTTGAGGTCATCGTGGCATATATATCCGAAGAGTTCCATATAAGCAGGGGAAAGTCCACTGTTATTGGAACTTTGGCTACTTTTGTACTTGGCATTTTCGCCTCTTTAAGCCTTGTTCAGGGCACACCGTTCACCATAGCAGGCAAAACTCTCTTCGACGTCCTTGACTTCGTTTCGTCAACAATACTGCTGCCGTTGGGAGGACTGCTGATAGTCATCTTTGTCGGATGGAAGTTTGGCAAGAAGGTTTTCTTCGATGAGTTGACCAACGAGGGTACTATCAAATCACCACTGAAGGGAGTTATCTTCTTTATTATAAAGTATTTGGCCCCATTAGCGATAATAGTGATCTTTATCAGCGGATTTATGAAATAGGGATTTGCGCTTTTATTGCTTGCAAACACCCAAATATTGTTCGTAAATCTCCTCTCCAATCTTCTTTGCCGAGAAGGTCTCGATGGCATATTGGCGTATGGCCTTTCGGTCGTATCCATCGCTGTGGTCGAGCATCTGGTTCATGGATTGAAGAAGGGCTTCTTCGTCGCCTTGGTTTATGAGAATACCCCTTTCGGGTGATAGAATCTCGGCTATTCCGCCTACGTTGGTGCTTACAACGGGAACGCCCGATGCAAAAGCCTCGACGATGACGCAGGGCAGGTTCTCGAAGTTGGAGAACAAAACGAAAAAATCGGTGTTGATGAAAAACTCTGCCACCTCTTGTGAAGTCTTTTTCCCGTGAAAAATAACGCAATCGGTCAAGTTGTGTTCATCTACAAAAGCCTTGAATTCTGGTGCCTCATAGTCGTGGATGACGTTCAGCACAAAGTCGTTGCGTTGTTGGCGGAGCCGTTCGATGGTGCGCAAGATGCCTGAGAAGTTTTTGGCCTCGTCGCGCAGGGTGGAGATGTGGAGTATGTTTTTCTTGGCGTTGTGCTGTGGCTCACCGAGCCTGAAAATGCTGGTGTCAACGAGGTTGTATACCACCTTGTAGCGGTTCTTTATCCCAATCCGCTCCATGTTGCGCTGCAAGTCGAGGCTGACGGGCAGTATGGCACTGGCGTTGTTGCCGGTTTTCACGATGACTCTTTTCATAAAACCTCTTAGCATGTCGGCATTCTGTGGCTGGTAAATGGTCCAGTGCTCGGTGAGTATGTATCTGAAACCGTGTTTCCTTTTCCAAAGCAAGGCGACGATACCCATTGGGTAGGCCACATGAAGGTGAACAAGGTCGGGTGTGAAATATTTTGATGTAATATATTGTAAACCAATATTATACATCTTTATGATATGCAGTTTTCTGAACAATCCTTTCTTGCTTGTGGCATAATGCACCCTAACCATTCTGTGGTGCTCGTTCTGTTCGTCGCGAATCTCGTACCCTGAGGACAGGTTTCTGTCTTCGTATGCCGATAAGACAATTGAATTGCAGTCGGGCAGGGCGTTTATCTGGCGGATGCAGAAGTTTCCCAGGGTAGGGTCGTCGGGGTTGGGGCACCAGCTGAGAAGATGGAGGATGTTCATAGTTTCACGCTTTGGATGTCGATTTTAAAGTATTTCTGCGGTTTTTCGTATGGGATGAGTTTTTTCGTGGGTAGCGTTTCGGGGAGATATACTGCACATAAGGTGTTGGAAATGTGGTAGATGTGCTTTCGTTTGTCGGCAGGTGTACCGTCAAGTATTGCGGCCATGACGTCCCAGCGTATCGTCTCGGGGTCAAGGGCATAGTCGTGCCAAACGATGATGCTGTTGTCGTCTTTTAGCAGTTTGAAGGCGGTCTCGGTGTCTTTTTTGACGGAGTCATAATGGTGGTCGCCATCAACAAAAACCATGTCATATTGGCCGTAAAGACTTGAGAAATCGTAAGTCAGCGAGTTGCCGTAAAGTTGTTCCACATTGTCCAGGTCTTTGCTGAAAAAACTGTGTAGGTTGGTATACAACTCGTTGTGTGTCAGGTTTATAATGTCTTCTTTGGGCAGGTTGAGTGTTGTGCATTGTCTCACGACTTGTGCCATGTTTGCCACGCTCTCGCCTCGCCATGTGCCTATCTCAAAGTAGTTCTTCACATTATATCTTTGGGCCAAGGCTCTCAGGAGTGCGATGTCGATAGGCATGGTGGCTCCCGAAAGGTAGGCGTAGGGTTCGGCGGTGCCGCTAAAGGGCTTGAAGAGTTCGTCAATCTCCACCAGGGGAAGACCATCGCTCATGCCGTAGTCTTGTTTTATCTTGTCTTTCATCACGTCTTCGCTCTCTATGACGAGGTTGAGCAGGTATGGTTTTTTTATGATGAGCCCAATGGCTTTGAAGAGTTTCTGTATCTTATTCATTTTGTGAAGGTTGTTTGGTGAAATGCTGTTTTAGTTCGTTGTAATAGTCGATTATCTCCGCTTTGGTCAGCAGGAAGTCTTTCCATTTGAAGTCCGATTCTTTTATGAAGAAGACGAAGAGGAAAATGGCGTTTATGGTGTATGATGCCACTGATGTCAAGGCGGCGCCAGTGACATCGAGGCGTGGGATGAGGGTGAAACCCATTATGAATGTTGCTGCCAGACCGCATAGCGAGGCGAAGGTGTTCATCTGGTAACGTCCGATGCCAGAGTAGTAATGGCCCAAGATGAGGAAGACGCAGTAGAGCAGTATTCCTGGGGCCAATATCTTGATGATGCTTGACATCTCGCCGAAGTCGCTGCCGAAGATATAGACATAGACAGGCGAGGGTAGGAGTGCCAAAACTATCACGGCCAAGGCTGACACTGCAATGCATATCTTGCAGAGGTTCAGCGTCAAGCGTTGGGCGTATGCTCTGTCGTCGGTGTTGGCGATGCGGGCATATTGCACAAGGGCGATGCTGTTGCTGATGATCCAGATGCTCTCGGCTAGCGAGACGGCGTTTGAGAACACGCCTACGCGACCCACATTGATATAGCGTTCCAGAAGGTAATAGCTGAGCCTAAGGTTGAAGAACTGCACAAAATGGCCCGTCTGGTTGAGAAAGCCGTATTTGAACAGGTCTTTCATGACCAGGGTGTAATCGACATCTTCTGTTTTTTGGAATAGCGTGGCATAGTCGTGGCGCAGCATCCATATTCCCAGTAGGAACGAACTGGAGTAGGAGAGGTAGAGTGCCAATACGTAGCCATAAATATCAGTTCTATTGAGGATTACATAGTAAATCGTCAGCGTGATGATGCTAACAACGGGCTGTAGCAGGGTGTTGTAGTTGGCTTTTTTTATCTCTTCCTTTCCTACGAGAACTCTTGAGTTGATGGCACTTAGCGAGTTGATGAAGGCTAGAAATGCCACGTGCATGGTCAGGTCACCGCTCAATCCAGGATAGAACCAGCGTATGGCTCCGCCCATCATTGCTGAAACGAGGGCCGACCAAAGCACCGAGGGCCAGAAGAGTTGCTTGAACTTGTGGTGTGGGGTGAGGAATACGATGCTCTCTCCGCAGACTATGTCGGTGAAAATAAGTATGAAAGTGATGGTCGTGAGAAGCAGAGACTGTACGCCTTTGCCATCGTCACCCAGGGTCTGCGAGATGACAACGGCAATCAGCAGGTTGATGACCGCTGCCGTTATCTTTGTCCCAAAGGTGTTGATGATTTTCTTGAACATTCTATATTCTGACTTCTGTATTCTGACTTCTTAAAAAAAGACACGGGACGCGAGACTGCGAGACACGAGTGTCGTTTTTAACTTCCCTTTTAACTTCTATCGTTACTTCCTCTTTAACTCCAATTCTAACTTCTGTATTCTGTATTCTACTTACCTCATATCAATTATCTCGGCTCCTTTAAAATCGGCTTCGGTCGGGGTGAAGAAGTTCTTGCCGAGGGTCTTGTCGTAGCTGTATTCTTTCAAAGTGACGACGTGCTTGTTGCCTTCGCTGTCAGTAAGCGTGAAACTTTTTATCTCGTTTTTGCTCTCGTCGACAATGATGGTAATCTGTTCGGCTTTGTTTTCCGAGTTTGTTATCTCGATGATTCTCAATCCCTTGCCTTTGTCCGACTTGGCGAAAACGGTCTTGTGGTGTTTATATGTCTCAACGAGTTTGAGTGGCGACATTGTGCCGTCGTCCTCGGTGATGTTAACCTCGTCGTTGTCGGGCATATATGTCCACAGCGACTTGCCGTCGGAGATGATGGTCTGGTCGGGGAGCACTATCTTGTAGGCTTCGCCTTGCAGTGTGATGGTGCCGTTCTCGTTCTCGTTTATTCCTGTCTCCTTGTTTATAATCTTATAGTCGATGCTTATCTCTACGTTGTTGTGTTTCTTGATGTTGTCAACAACGTGTTTCATCACCTGGTCGGCGGTCCTCTGCTGCGCAAAAGCAATGGTAGATACTGTTATCAGAATCAGTGTAAGCAATGATTTAAGGCTTTTCATGGTCGTAATGTTTTATACTATTATACCAAGATCACGCAAAATCTGTTCCAAAGCGAATTCGTCGGCCACTTTTACTTCGCGTGACTTGCTTCCCGAGAATGGACCCACTATGCCTGCAGCCTCCAGCTGGTCGATGATGCGGCCTGCGCGGTTGTAGCCGAGTTTCAGTTTGCGTTGTATCATCGATGTGGAGCCTTGCTGTGTCTGCACCACTATTCTTGCGGCATCCTCGAAGAGGGAGTCGTATCCGCCTCCGTCATCGTCAAAGTTTGCGGGGCCGTTCTCGCCGTTGCCTTCTTCGGGTACCTCTGGCAGCAGGAAGGCTTCTGGATAGCCGTGTTGCTCGCCGATGAACTTGGTTATTTCCTCCACTTCGGGTGTGTCGATGAAGGCGCATTGCAAACGAACGAGGTCGTTGCCTGTCGAGAGCAGCATGTCACCTCGTCCGATAAGTTGGTTGGCACCGGTCTGGTCGAGGATGGTTTTGGAGTCGACGACTGAGATGACGCGGAAGGCGATGCGTGCCGGGAAGTTGGCCTTGATGGTACCTGTGATGATGTTGACCGAAGGACGTTGTGTGGCTATGATGAGGTGTATGCCGATGGCACGGGCTAGCTGGGCAAGACGGGCTATTGGGGCTTCTACATCGCGGCCAGCCGTCATGATGAGGTCGGCAAACTCATCGACCACGAGGACGATGTAGGGCAGGAAGCGGTGTCCCTCGGTGGGCAACAGCTTGCGAGCCTTGAATTTCTCGTTGTACTCGATGATATTGCGGCATTCTGCGGCTTTGAGCAGGTCGTATCGGGTGTCCATCTCAACACATAATGAGTTGAGCGTGCGCACTACTTTCTTGGTGTCGGTGATGATGGCGTCAGTGGCGTCGGGCAGCTTGGCAAGATAATGTCGTTCAATGCGTTTGTAGAGCGTTAGCTCAACCTTTTTCGGGTCCACCATGACGAATTTTAACTCTGACGGGTGCTTGCTGTAGAGCAGCGAGGCCACTATGGCGTTGAGTCCCACTGACTTGCCTTGACCTGTGGCACCAGCCATGAGTATGTGTGGCATCTTGGCGAGGTCGAAGACGTATGTGGCGTTGGTGATGGTTTTGCCTATGGCGCATGGCAGGGCGTATTTGCTCTTTTGGAATTTCTCGGAACTCAACACGCTGCGCATCGAAACGGTCTGTGGGTCTTTGTTTGGGACCTCTATACCGATGGTTCCCTTGCCTGGTATTGGGGCTATGATGCGTATTCCAAGGGCGGCGAGGCTCAAGGCGATGTCGTCTTCAAGGTTTTTAATCTTCGAGATTCTCACGCCCGGAGCGGGGACGATCTCATAAAGTGTGACGGTTGGACCAATGGTTGCCATGATTTTGTCGATGGCAATGCCGTAGTTGCCCAAGGTCTCGACGATGCGGTTCTTGTTCTCTTCCAGCTCTTCCGGATTTATCTCGGGAGTGCTGTTGCTGACATCGTTGAGCAGGTCGAGTGGTGGCATGATGAAGTCGCGCAGCTCATAGTGCGGGTCGTAAGGCGTGTCGATGGTATGGTGTTCAATGGCTTCGTCAACAGTCTTCTCTTCTGTGGTTTTGTTCACAACAATCTCAACACCATTGTCGCTGGCAGGCTTTGGGGGTTCTTCAGCATGGTTTGGTTGTGTAGTGACCACGGGTGGCAGAATGATGGCATTGCTGTCTGTTGGCTCTGTTTCGTCTTTGTCGTTATTTTGCTGATTTTCATCCGCGTTGGTGTTTATCGTAAAGAACTCGACACGTTTGTTGTCGACAGGCTTGGGTTCTGGATCGTTGTCAACTTTGTTTGTTTCAACAGTGTTTGTCTCAGGGCATTTTGTACCATCGGTGTCGTTTTGGGGCCTGCTTATGACTTTTATGCCCAAATCGTCGTCGTCCAGGTCGTTGTTGCCGTTCAGGTCTGTGCCGTTGTCGTTGTTGGTGTCCGGAGCCTTAATCACGGTAATTCCCAAATCGTCTTCGTTTTCAATTTTGTTTGTGTCATCGTCATCTTCAACGTAAATGCCAGGTTCGTCGACATCATCGTTCGGGTTGTCGTTGACGTCGACATCTTGTTTCTGGTTCTTTTCTTCCAGTTTGCGCAGGCGTTCCTGTTCGCGTTTTTCTTTGCGTTGTTCAAGCCAAGCGTTGTATTTCTCGTTCCAGCTGCCGATAAACTCCAGGTTGAGTTGGAACTCGATGATGAGGAATATCAGTGCAGTGACGACAAGTGTTATTATAACGCCTACGAGGGCGATGTTGTCTTTCAGGAAACTGTAGATGCTGTAGCCTATATATCCGCCTAAGGTCTCTATCTTCAAAGTGGCGAAAAGCAGAGGTAGCCATAGTAGCGAAATTATGGCTAACTTCCACATTCTCCATATTTTAGGCCGTACTTTGGCTACAAAAGCCACTCCTATAGCTATCAATAGGTAGATGAAATAGAAAGCTCCGATACCGAACGATTCTTTGATGAACATATCGGCAAGGAAGTCGCCTGCTTTACCCGTGATGTTGCGCGCGTTAGTACCTGTGACTCCATAGTGGTTAAGTATGTTTGACACAAATGCGCAGCTCAGAAACAGCGCTATGCAGAACAACACCACTCCAATGACGTATCTTGCCCTTGGGTCATTGGCCCTCTCTTTTTTGGCAGGAGAGGACTTCTTTTTGGTGTCGCTCTTTCCGTTGTCTTCCTTTTTATTTTTGTTTTTCTTGTGTTTATCGGCCATTGTGTGATAATCTTATGTGTGTGGAAATTAAACTGCAAAGGTAGCAAATAATTGTGTATTAGCCAAACAAAAAACGACAAAAGCGCCTGAATTTTTTCAGACGCTTTTTTGAAGGTAAATAGATGTGGATAAAACTTTATTCCTCTACTATCTCAATATGTTTGATGAGGTCGCCCTGCCTAATCTGGTCAATGACATCAACGTTCTCAATCACCTTGCCGAAAACTGTGTGGTGACGGTCAAGGTGCTGTGTGTTCTCGCGGTTGTGGCAGATGAAGAACTGTGAGCCACCTGTGTCGCGGCCGGCATGTGCCATCGAGAGTATGCCGCGGTCGTGGCGTTGTTTCTTGCCGTCAAGCTCACACTTGATCGTCCAGCCTGGACCTCCAGTTCCTACACGACGGTCTTTCATATCGCGCGAGAAGGGGCAACCGCCCTGAATCACGAAGTTGGGTATCACGCGGTGGAAGCGCAGCCCGTCGTAGAAGCCGCTCTTTGCCAGTTTCACAAAGTTTGCCACCGTGTTGGGTGCATCGTCATCGAAAAGCTCTATCGTCATAGTGCCTTTCTCGGTTTCCATTATTGCCTTTGTCATATTGTTGATTTGTTTGTTGTTGATTTGTTGATTTGTTGACGCGAGACTTCGTGACTCGTGTCCCGCAGTCCCGTGTCATCTTGTTTTATTTTGGAATACGGAACATCTTGTTCCATCTGATCTTTCCGTTTTCTTTGTTGATGGAAAGCCATACGAAGACGGGTTTTCCGACAATGTGGTCCTCGGGAACAAATCCCCAGTAGCGTGAGTCGGCGGAGTTGTGGCGGTTGTCGCCCATCATCCAGAAGTAGTCCATCTCGAAGGTGTAGCTGCTGGCAACTTGTCCGTCGATGTAAATCTTGTCGCCTTCCACCTTCAGGTCGTGCAGCTCGTAGGCGTGTATAATGCGCTCGTAAAGAGGCAAGTTGTTGACATTCAGCGGTATGGTAACGCCTTTCTTGGGCATTACGAGAGGACCGAAGTTGTCCACGTTCCACGGATACAGGTCGGGACGGTGTGGGAATATCTCGGGAGTGGTCTCGCCTTTTTGTGCAATTTTGCGGTTGATGGATGTCACAAAAGGCATCTTGCCCAGTTCGTTGGCGGTCTTTTCGCTGATGTTGACGATGATTTCGTTGGGGTTGTTGGTGCGGAAGCCTTCGGTGATGTCGTACTTGTCACAGATGTTCTTGCTCAAGCCTCCGTTGTCGGTGACGATGGCATACTGGTGCTGCATGTTTTCGGGTTTGAAGGCTTCTTTTCCGTTGATAAACACCACCCCATCAATGATTTGCAGGGTGTCGCCCGGCATGCCCATGAGGCGTTTTACATAGTTCTCTCGCTTATCGACGGGGTGTGAGATGACGTTGCCGAAGTTCTCATGGTCGTTCCAGACGGTTTTGCGGCCGTATTGGCGCACGAGGTCGTAGTAGTTGATGCTGCTTTGGAAGATGTCGCACACGGTGTCGCCCGAAGGGTAGTTGAACACGATGGGGTCGTAGCGTTTGGGCGTGGTGATGCCTGGATAGCGGTGGTAGGGCAGTTTTATCCATTCCAGATACGATTTTGCCGTCTTGCTGCCTGGCAAGGTGTTGTGCACGAACGGGAACGAGAGTGGTGTCTGTGGCCCTTTGGGACCATAGTGTATCTTGCTTACAACGAGGTAGTCGCCTATCAGCAGTGATTTCTCCATGCTCGAAGTGGGTATGGTGAACATCTCGAAGACGTAAGTCCTTATTATAAGTGCGGCAACCACGGCGAAGGCTATGGCATCGAACCATTCGCGGGCGGCCGATTTCTTGGGGCGTTTTGCTGTGGCGGGATTCTGATATTCAGCACCTTGCTTGGCTATCATAGGGAAGAAGACATAGGGCAGGACGGCAGCCATGAACTCCTCCCAAATCTTGAACTTGCCGAAGCATTTGCCCATCTCTATCAGCATCAAAAGGAGCATGAAGATGTTGATATAAGGGAACACGATGAAGAACCACCACCAGAATTTCTTCTGTTTGCCGATGATTTTCAGGAAAACATAGATATTGAAATAGGGGATAAGAGCATAATAGCCTTTTTGCCCAGCCTGCTCAAACTGCTTGTAGCAGAACGCAATAGGTAAAGTGAACAGTGCGGGAACAAGGATGATGAATAATATCAGTGACATAATGTGATTATTTTCTTTAGAATAGGGTGCAAATATACACAGAATAACTTAAAAACAGATTGTTTTATTGTCTGTTTGTGGAAAATATTAGGCATTTAGTCATAATGCAGGCTGAAAAACAAATAGTATTTATGGCTTGCAAAACCTCTCCAGTCCGTGTATCAGCAGCTTGACAATGTTGTTGTATTGTGACAGACTAGCGTTCTCCGGTGTGTCGGTGGGGCTGTGGTAGCCTCCTGTTCGGCCTCCTAGTGTATATATGAACACTGCGGGGACACCCACCTGTGTGAAAGGATAGTGGTCGCTGTTGGCGGCGTTTGGACGTGAGCGTATTTCTTTGACCATATTATCCTCTTTGTTTATGTCGACTAACATGTCATAGAAAGTCTTTGTGTTGTCGGCTTGCGAGTTCACCATCATGAAGCCGTCGTCGCCACCGCACATCAGGTCGATGTTGAGCATGAGTTTGACTTTATCAAGTTTGTTGCGCTTGTCGCCTGCAAAATGAAGCGAGCCCAGCAGTCCAGCTTCCTCGCCGCTGAAAGCCACAAAGACGGTGGTGTAGGGCAGGGGATGGGTTTTGAAATAATTTGCCATGTCGAGCATTGCCGCCGTTCCCGAGGCGTTGTCGTGGCAGCCTGGAAACATCACCTTGTCGCCCATCTGGCCTAAATGGTCGTAATGTGCCCCGATGATTACTACGCTGTCGCTCTGTCGGGTGCCTTCGACGATGGCGCATACGTTCCGTGTGTGGTGCTGACGCAGCTCGTTGGCGCATTCAAGTCTGACCTTGTTGCGTTTCCCGTTCACTAATGTCGATTTAACAAAACAAAGTACGTGTTCGCAGTGTGTGTGGGCATTGCTGAACGACCAGACGGGTGTTTCATCAACGCCTATCATCAGACTTTTGAAGGGTAGGCCGTTCATTTCTTGAAGGGCATTGTAGGCGGCTTTTACTTTATTCCTTGTTTCCTTGTCGTCGATAGAGGCAAGGTCGATATAAAGAACGCTTTGTTCAAGCTTCCGCTTGTTTCTTGTGCAAAATCTCTTGAATTTCACTTCGTCAGTGAATGTCTTCGGATCTAACCTGAGTAAGCGGAACTTGCCGTTGACGGAGTGTGAGTATGGTGCAAACGAGAAATCGTCCCATGCTTTCAGTTCTTTGCCGTTGATCGACATAGCCACTGTGCCTTCCATTGAATAGACGGGGAATGCGTAGTGGTCGTAATAGTCGGTGCCGTTGTACGGTGTCAAGCCTAATAGTTTGAATTGTTGCCTGATGTAGTCGGCGGCTATTGAGTCGCCCATATAGGCATAGCCTCTTCCGTGCATGCGGGCTGAACATAGCTCGTTGATGTGCTCGCGGGCGCGTATGCTGTCTTGGGCTTTGGCTGTATAGAAGCTAAAGACTGACAAAAAAAGAAAGACAATGGTTTTTCTCATCCTGTGGTATTTGTAGTTGAAAAATGAGGCACAGATTCGTTTGCTCTGAGTCTTTTAAAGACGGTTCTCTAAAGAACACAAAGGTACTAATTTTTTCCGTTTGGCAGGAAAATATAAATCAAAGAGTTTTCAGTTTTCTCATTCCTTGCCCAGTTTGTGGCGGTGCATTTCAGATTTTGTATATTTGCCTTGTTAAATACGAGTTTATGGCATTTGTTGAAATTATATTATTGGTTTATGTGCTTGTCAGCCTCGCAGGACTGCTGATTGATGCCTTGCCCGCCATTTTATTATTCCCAATTGCACCTTTTTTGTGCGCTAAGGAAATAAAACAAGAGCGCCCTATAACAGCTTGGACCATCATAGTTCTATATGGCTTGATTTACGCGGGGCTGTTTGTCGCTTTGCTTGTATCTATCTTGTCTTAATCTCTTCCTGCTTTATCCATTTTGATTTCTAATTTTTTTGATTAATAGAATTCGTCTCATATTTCCGACTGCAACTCGTTGTTCAAGAAAAGAAAATTATTGTATAAATAATTTATAATCAATATTTTATGGTTAAAATTATTCTCGGTACACAATTTTGTGGTCCACAAGGTTGTGTGCCGTGAGATTTTGTTTAAAAATAGGTCTCTACGGCAAATTTGAATTGTTCAATGAATATCTGTTTGAAAGCCGATATGTTGTTTTGCTCATAAAACAACAACATGGCTTTTTTATAATCAACACTGTCAACCGTGCGGAACGAGATGGGACAATAGCCGTTGGCAATCAGGATTGCATTGCTTGTAATACGAGCTATACGTTTGTTTCCGTCGTTAAACGCTTGGATATAAGAAAGTAAAACCAAGACAAAAAGTGCTTTTTCAAAAATGTTTGAACGTGCATTCACCAGATCGCAGGTTTGTTGGAGAGCCTTTCTAATTTGAAATTCATTGTCAATGGGACGGTAGTTTGTGCCTGTGATGCCGACTCTTCTTGTACGGATTTTTCTGTCAACACCTAATTCCTTGATGAGCAAACTATGGATGTCTTCAATATGCGCAATGGTTAGATGCTCCATGTAATCAGGATGAGCTACAATGAAATCAAGTGCGTCCTTGTGGTTGAGCAGCATTATGGCTTCTTCTTTTGTTTTTCCTGAGGCGGTTTTCTTCTCTTTCAATAATTTTTCCGTTTCTAGAAGTGAATATGTATTTCCCTCAATTTGTGACGATTTCCAACTCAAGTCTATACCTAAGCGTTCCATTTCTTTCCTTTTTTGGTCATCGGAAAGTGAACCGTAATTTTTTGAAAATTGAGCTTGTAATGCATTAAGTTCCAGCATCTCGTGTTCGGTAAACAGGTTTACGTTGCTCAATACTTTTGGAATAAGGTCGAAATTGTATCCTGTTTGAATCTGTCGCTCATCAACTTCTTTGCTGAAATAATCGTTCAAGTCAACAGGCGCAAAAAGTGGTGAAGCAAAATACTTTGTAGCTCTCGCCTTGCCATCAACACTGATATAAAATTGGTTGGCTAGATCGCTGAGGCTTCGTTTTACGGTGGCAAGACTTGCCTTGTCGGCAAAGGCGTTGGCAATCTGTTTTGAGGATAGCCCTGGGTGGGCTTTGATGTATTCTAAAAGTATATTGTTATCCATAATCGTATCAAAATCGGCTCACAAAAATACTAAAATCGGCTCAAAATAACACAGAATTGAGCCGATTTCTTGTGAAAAATGAGCCGATTCCTAATGTTTTGATTGGCTTAAAACAAATCCTCCATAGTGTAAACACCTTTCTTGCCGATAAGGAACTCGGCGGCAGCCAAGGCTCCTGCGGCAAGCCCCTGGCGGTTGAAGGCCTCGTGGCGGATGCTTATCTTGTCGGCGGGCGACTCGGCACTGACGCTGTGTATGCCGAATACCTCGCCTTCGCGTGTCACATCTATATATAAGGTGTGGTCTGCCGGCGTGTCAATGCTCCAGCTGTCGTAGTTGCTGTTGGTGGCGATAATGTCGTTGGCGAGTTTGGCGGCTGTACCGCTGGGCTTGTCCAGCTTGTGGACATGGTGCGTCTCGGCAAGCGACATTTTGTAGCCGTATTTTTCGGCGTACTTGGCCAACTGCTTGTTGAGCATGAACATGATGTTCATCCCTATGCTGAAGTTGGGTGCATAAAACAGGGCTTGGCCTTCGTCAAGGCAACGTTTTTTTATCTCTTCCAAGTGTTCATACCAGGCGGTGGTGCCGACGACGACGGGCAGATGCAGGTCGAAACAGCGGTTAATGTTGCCCACGGCTTGGTCGGGCTGGCTGAAGTCGATGGCGATGTCGGCTTTCTTCAGCTGGTCGAGGCGCTCTTCCCATTCCTGGGGGTTGTCGATGGTGACTGCTATGCTGTGTCCTTTGGCGGTGGCGGCTTTCTCTATCTCATGCCCCATTTTGCCATAGCCTATTATTGCGATGTTCATTGAATGTTGAATGTTGAATGTTGATTTGTTGATTTGTTGATTTGTTGAATGTTGATTTGTTGATTTGTTGAATGTTGATTTGTTAAGATGTTAAGATGTTAAGATGTAAAGATGTGAAGATGTGAAGATGTTAAGATGTTAAGATGTTAAGATGTTAAGATGTTAAGTCCAGTGTCCCTTGGTCATAGTCACTTTAAATTAAACCTTAATGTAACTCCCAGTTGTGTGTATCCTATGTTGATGGGTGTTGGCACGTCGTTTCTGGGTATGTAAGGCTCTATGCTGATGCTTAGGTCTTCGCTCACATCGTAATAATAAAGATGTCCGTCGACGCATGCGTCAACTATGTTGAGACCGTACCATACGGCAAGTACGAGACTGAAAATCTCCACGTTGCGCAGATATTTGTTCTTGTACGACTGCAGTTGATCTGAGGAGTAGGTCTCGGCCAGTGCAAGAGCCTCTTCTGTTGGCACTTCGCCTTCTTTGAGGTTCCCTGTCGAGCAGCGATAGGCGAGGAGGTAGCGTTTGTATTTAATGATGTTGGTGGCGTCAAAATATCCCAATGCGCCAAAACCACCGTAAATGATGGGCGTTTTCCACCATTTCCCGTTATAGATCTGGCCTAAACCAGGAAGGCAGGCCGACATGATTGTGGCCTTCTGTGGACTGTGGTTGGGACGCAAGGTCTTGCCTTTACGCTTCTTTGTTTTGCCTTCTTTGGCTATGGTTATGCTGTCGGTCTGGCTCGTTATCAGTGTGTCGGCATAGATAGGTGTCGTGGCGTTGACCACTGTGTCAAAAGTTATGACTTCTTGGGCTTTGGCTGTCGACATTATCAACAGCAGGGTTATTGCCAGTGACGAACCTATAGCTTTTGAAACACCCTTGTGAGCCATGGGACTTTATCTCTTGTTGAACAGTTCCATGATGCGGTCAAATTCTTCCTCGTTCTTGAAGTCAATGACCAGGCTTCCGCGTCCTTGCACATTGCGTTTCACTTTCACCTTGGTGTTGAGAGCCTGCGACAATGTTTTAATCTGGGCTTTGAAGTGCTCGGGGATGAAGTTCGTTTGACGTTTCTCTTTCATCTCGTTGCTTTTTGCTTTTGCCGACAGCTCCTCTGTCTGGCGCACGCTCAGCTCGTCGTTGATGATCTGTTGCAACAGGCGCAGTTGCGTCTCTTTGTCTTCGATGTTGATGAGTGTGCGGGCGTGTCCCATGCTGATGTGTCCGTCGCGTATGGCTATCTGTACTTCGGCTGGCAGTTTTAGCAGGCGGAGGAAGTTGGCCACCGAGCTGCGGCTTTTGCCAAGTTTCTCGCTAAGCTGTTCTTGTGTGAGGCTGCACTCGTCGATGAGGCGTTGGTATGATATGGCCACCTCTATGGCGTTGAGGTTCTCGCGGTGTATGTTCTCGATGAGTGCCAGCTCGAGCATCTGCTCGTCGTTGGCGACGCGGATGAATGCCGGTATTTTTTTGAGTCCTGCGCGGATGGAGGCTCTGAGCCGTCGCTCACCCGAGATGAGCTGGTAGCGGTCGAAGCCCATCTTGCGCACTGTCACTGGCTGTATGATGCCTTGTTCCTTGATGGATTCTGACAGCTCCTCTATGGCTTTTTCATCAAACTCGGTGCGGGGTTGGAAGGGGTTTGTCTCTATATGGCTTATCTCTATCTCGGCAACGGCGCCCACGGAGAAGCTCCCCGTAGTGTCGCGTGTTGTGATGTCTGTGTTGGAGTTCTCTAACATGGACTCAAGTCCGCGGCCAAGCACTTTTTTGTTCCTGTCGGTTGGCATGTCTCTATGTTTTTTTATTCGTTATTTTCTAAACCATTCTTTTTCAGTATCTCGCGGGCAAGGTTGAGGTAGTTCATCGCACCGCGGTTCGAGGCGTCGTACATCATGATAGGTTTTCCGAAGCTTGGTGCCTCGCCCAAACGTGTGTCGCGGTTGATGAGTGTGTCGAACACCAGGCTCTGGAAGTGCGTCTTGACTTCCTCGACAACCTGTTTCGACAGTCTCAGCCTGACATCGAACATGGTGAGCAGGATTCCTTCAATGTCAAGATTGGGGTTGAGCAGTTTTTGTACGGTCTTTATGGTCTGCAACAGCTTGCCTAATCCCTCGAGTGCGAAATACTCGCATTGCACGGGTATGATAACCGAGTCGGCTGCGCTGAGCGAGTTGAGTGTCACCAGGCCTAACGATGGCGAGCAGTCTATTATGATGAACTCGTATTCGTTTTTCAAGGGCTCGATGACTTTTTTCATCATCATCTCGCGGTCTGGCAGGTCGACCATCTCAATCTCGGCGCCGACAAGGTCGATATTGGCGGGAAGAAGGTATAGGTTAGGTGTTTCTGTTTCTTGTATCACTTCGTGCATGTCGATAGGGCGCTCGGAGTCACCGTTGCTCCAGTTGATCTCTTCGACGATGCATTCATATATGCTTGTCTTCACGTTTCTAGGGTCGAAGCCCAGACCTGATGTGGCGTTGGCTTGCGGGTCGGCATCGATGAGCAAGGTTTTGTGTTCAAGAATGGCAAGGCTGGCGGCTAGGTTGATGGCTGTCGTGGTCTTGCCCACTCCTCCTTTCTGGTTGGCTATGGCTATGGTTTTTCCCATCACTTTTGATTTTGATTTAAGGTTACAAAAATAACAAATTTAGTTCAATATTATTACCTCTTGTCGCGGAAAGATATCAACAATGAAAGCGTTTTGCGTGATAATGTTTTATGTATCAATATATTGTGAATGAAAAATCTTTTACAACAAAAGCACACCTCATCAAGGTGAGAGGTGTGCTTTCGGTTTTCTGGTGTCAGTGATTATTCGATGGGTTTGTTGAGGTCTTCAAACCATTTGTCAACTGATTTGTCGGTGCTGTCGACATCGGCGTTGAAGTGCTTTTCTTCCTCCTCGTGATAGTCAGCCGGATATTCGCCTGTGGCTATGAAGTTGATTGCGTCGCCAAGCGCCTTCGACACTTTCTCAAAATCTTCTTTGTATAAGAAAATCTTGTGTTTCTCGTAGAAAAAACGGTTCAGCTCATTGTCAAAACGGCGTTTGCTCTCCGTAATGGTAATGTACTTGTCCTCACCTTTTGTTTCTTTCACATCGAAAAAGTAAGTCCTTTTTCCTGCTTTTACTGCTTTCGAGAACAGGCCGTCATGCTCGTTCTGATAATCTCTCTCTTCTGTCATATTCTCTATTTTCATTTTAAATAACGCCGCAAAGGTAACAATTTTTCCAATCTGCAATACAACAATGTTTTTTTTAATTTTGCAGCCTTAAAATATAATGCTATGGAACTAAATCTTAAACGCTCAATAGTTTTTTTTGACCTTGAGACGACAGGACTAAACCCTTCGTCGGACCGCATTGTTGAGATAAGCCTTCTGAAAGTGATGGTCGACGGCTCTGAAACTCAGCGCACTTGGCTGCTCAACCCTGAGATGCCGGTCTCGAAAGAGGCGGTCTTGGTGCATGGCTATACCGACGAATTTCTTGCCGACAAACCCACTTTCCGCGAGAAGGCTGCCGAGATAGCCAATTTCATTGGCGGTAGCGACCTGGCCGGATACAATATACTGAAGTTCGATGTCCCTATGCTGGTTGAAGAGTTCCTGCGCGTCGACTACGACTTCGACATTAAAAGCCGCAGCCTTATCGATGTACAGAACATTTTCATGAAGATGGAGCCACGCACGCTGAAAGGCGCTTACCGCTTCTTCTGCCATGCCGAGCTTGAGGGTGCTCATGGGGCGACAGCCGACACAAAAGCCACCTACGATGTGCTGAAAGCCATGCTCGACCGTTATCAGAACGTGAATTATGAAGATGCAAGAGGCAACATCTCCGAAGGGCCTAAAAACGATGTGAAGCAGCTTGCCGAGTTTTCGGCACACCACCGCAACGCTGACCTGTCTGGACAAATAATATACGACGAGGAAGGAAAAGAAGTCTTCCAGTTCGGCAAATACAAAGGCAGACGTGTCGAGGACATTTTCCGCATGGAGCCTTCTTACTATGACTGGATGATGAAGGGCGACTTCCCGCTTTATACCAAGAAACTCATCACCTTGATAAAACTACGTGCAGGTGGCAAAAAGGCAAAGTTCTGATGAAGATTATCTGCGTTGAATGTGCATACATCGAAGGAAGGCTTCCGTTTGTCGTAAAACCGGCTTCGGCACTGTTGTTGCCGCACAATCCTTTCTTCTATCCCGATTTCAGCAAGAGCATAATGGCACGGATGGGCGTGGTGGCGCGCGTCAGCAAGCCGGGACGCTCCATCGACCGTAAGTTTGCACATCTGCATTATGACTCGTTCAGTGTCGCACTCGACATCTGTGCCGCCGACCTTCTCGAGTTCTGCATCGCCAACAGACTGCCGCACGATATGGCCGTGTCTTTCGATGCCTCTTTCCCCATTGGCAAGTTTGTGAAGATGGAAGAACTGTCAACACCTTTTGAAGAGGTTTCTTTTTCCTTGATAATCAATGGGAAAGAGAATGCAACTTCGTGTGTCGGCAACCTTGGTGTGGGTTTCGACGAGGCTGTTGCTGCGGTATCGCAGTCGATCACACTCCGCGAAGGTGATTTTGTCTTTGTTCCTTTGTCGAAGAGCTGCCCTCTTCATATTGACGACCGTGTCGAGCTTGTGTTTGACGGAAAACTGTCGTTCAGGTTTAATGTGAAATGACTTGATGATTAAAAAATCATTATCTTTGCATTTTTGGAAACAATTTTTTTGCCATGAAAGATATTGAAGCTTTTCTTGATTCTATAGTCGATAAGAACGAGGTCTGGCTCCTTGAGTCGCGTCCTGGAATGTTTGCTATGCTTGAGGACGGCGACGGTGAATCGTATGTGCCTATATGGGCAACGGAGGCCGATGCTCAGAAGCAGGCGGCGGGCGAGTGGAGCGAATACACCACCACATCAATGTCATTTGCCGAGTTGGAGGTGTGGCTTGCCGAGTTGTCGCACGACGACATCGACATTGTCATCGCACCTGATGGCGACGAGGAGAAAACGGCTCTGCCATCGGCTGGATTGCGCAAATGGGTGAAGCAGTACGCCGTTGGCAAGTTCATTGACGATGACCCTGAACCAGACGATGAGTTCGACGACACTTGGGAACAGCCATGGAAATAAGACATGTGATGTGACACGATGAAAGCCAAGATTTTCGGCATATTACTTCTTCTTGAGTCGTTTGCGATGCTGGTAACAGCTGCCATTGCGGGCTATTACAGGGAAAACGACCTGTCGGGTTTCCTCGTGTCTGCGGCTGTGACGGGGGTGTTTGGCCTTCTCCTGTATTTTGTCGGGCACCGCAGCAAAAACACGCAGTTCACCATGCGCGACGCGCCTCTCATCGTGACCGTCTCATGGCTGTTGTTCTCGACTTTCGGCACCTTGCCGTTTCTCATCTCTGGAGCCATCAACAATGTTACCGATGCCTTTTTTGAGACCATGTCGGGCTTTTCGACCACTGGTGCCACCATTATGGAGGACATCGACAAGCAGCCTCATGGCATCCTGTTCTGGCGCAGCCTGTTGCAGTGGTTTGGCGGCTTGGGCATTGTGGTGTTCTCGTTGGCTTTTCTGCCGTCGTTGTCGAAAAACAAACGTAGGACGGCTCTCTTTGCAGCAGAAGCAACGGGTGTGAATGTTGAAAAACTTTCACCCACGACACAAGGCACCGCACGTGTTCTGTGGATTATATATATGATTTTAACGGCTATGTGTGCCTTGTTTTATTGGCTCGGCCCAATGAACTTTTTCGATGCGGTTTGTCACGCCTTTACCACCATTGCCACTGGAGGTTTCAGTACGCATCAGGCCAGCATAGGCTATTTCAACTCGCCTTATGTTGAGAACGTGTGTGTTGTTTTCATGACGATGGCGGGCATTAACTTGTCAATGTATTATTTCGTTGTGGTACGCAACTTTGGAGTCATCCGCAAGAACGAGGAAATGCGTTGGTACTTGGTCATGATTTTGTCGTTTGTCGTCATCTATGTCTTGTTGTTTTACTTTTTGCCTGCCGACAATACTAATTCTGAAGCCATTGCTGCGCGTCCCGAGGGGGCAGGTGAAACAGTGAGAACTTCTTTCTTCCACGTTGTAGCCTTGTTGTCGAACACTGGATTTCAAGCGTCTAAATTCGATTACGACGCATGGGGCACCATCTTTGTAATTCCAACTGTTATTATGATGATAATAGGTGGTTGTGCCGGCTCTACGAGCGGTGGCATCAAGATAGTGCGTGTGATGATAATGGCAAAGTACATACGCAACTCTGTACGTGAGTTTATCCATCCTATGGGTATCTATTCAATCAAGATTTCAGATAAAACCATCGACGAGGCGGCCACACGGCGTGTCACTTCTTTTTTTGCGCTGTTGTTGGTGTTTTTTATGCTCAATATCATAGCCCTCACTGCTTTCGGCATGTCGTTTCGTGATGCTGCGGTGGCCTTCCTGTCGTGTTTCAGCAATTATGGCCCCGGCTCTGGGTTGACGGGTCCTGCTTTCACCTATGCTGCCGTGCCCGATCCTGGCAAGTGGATTCTCTGTTTCGACATGCTGGTGGGACGTCTGGAGATATTCACGGTATTGGTGCTGTTCACCAAGAGTTTCTGGAAATACAAATAAAATCGAAATACAATGAGTTTCAAGAAAAACATAAAGAGATTGTTTGTCAGCGACAAGCCTGATGAGAATACCATGCTCATCAAGATTGCCATCATGGTCAATGTGATCACCATTTTTCTTGAGGAGACTTTTCCTGACAATTTTGCGCTTCGTACGGCAGATGCAGTGTGCACGCTGCTGTTCCTGTTCGAGATGGTTGTCAAGCAGCACATCTTGGGCTTCAAGGAGTACTGGCGGTCGGGCTGGGACCGTTTTGATGGCATTCTGGTTATCTGTTCGCTGCCTTCGCTGGTCGAGTATTTCTTCCCACTGCTGGGCTACAACATCTCGGTGCTGCTCGTATTCAGGTTGATGCGTGTACTTCGCGTGACAAGGGCGGCGCACTTCTTCCAAAACGAACAAGTGCTGAAGTCGATTCTTACGAATTTCAAGAAAGCTATGCGCGACTCGGCACCCATCTTCTTCTTCTATGTCGTCATTATCATCATGTTCGGAATAATCAACTGCGCCATTTTCAAGGAAATGGCTCCAGATTATTTCTCCACCCCGCTTAATTCCATTTATTCAGTGTTCCGTTTGTTCACCATAGAAGGATGGTATGAGATTCCCGATGCGATAGCTGCTGCCGCAACGATACCCGGTGTCGTTCATGTCGTGAGATTCTATTTTGTGTTGCTGCTGATAGCGGGAGGCATCATAGGAATGTCGCTCATCAACTCCATCTTTGTCGACGCCATGGTAAGCGACAACAACGACGAGCTGGAAAAGAAAATAGACCGTTTGGAAAAGAAAATAGATCAGCTTCTCAAAGAGAAGGAGAATGATAATGCTGACCAAGACGTTGTTAATTAATGTACAGACGCAAAATTTTGTGTCTCTTTTAACTCTTTCAACTTTTAACTGAATTGATGGATTCGGCGCAGCTACAGAAATACAACAAGATGACAACCGAGCCTGTGGGTCGGCTTGTCACTGAAATGGCAATTCCCGCCATTGTCAGCATGCTTATTTCTGGCTTCTATAATCTAGCCGATACTTTTTTCATCGGTCGCATCAACACCCAGTCGACGGCGGCTATAGGCATAGTGTTTTCATATATGGCTGTCATTCAGGCTGTCTCTTTTTTCTTTGGTCATGGCTCGGGCAACTTCATCTCGCGTGCTCTTGGCCACCGCGACACCGAGGCGGCCGAGAAGATGGCTTCGGTGGGCTTTTTCTCACTGCTTGCCATAAGCTCCTCGATAGCGCTGTTTTCGTTTGTTTTCATGCGTCCGCTACTTCGTTTCTTCGGCTCCACCGAAACGATAATGCCGTATGCGGTTAGTTATTTTCAGTATATAATAATAGGTACGCCCTTCATCACGTCCACCTTTTTGCTTAACAACCAGATGCGTTTTCAGGGCAACGCCATGATGTCGATGATAGGCATTGCCTCGGGTGCTGTGCTTAACATAGTTCTTGACCCCATACTCATCTTTGCCTGTGACTTGGGCATAGCTGGAGCGGGCATAGCCACTGCGTTTTCCCAGATGGTGTCGTTTGCTGTCATGCTTGTTTTGTCGGGCAAGAGAGGAGGCATACGCATTAAATTCAGCAGGTTCAAGCCTACATGGAACCATTATGTGGAGATAACGTCGGGTGGCTTGCCTTCGTTGCTCCGTCAGGGTTTTATGTGCCTTTCGGCAATATGCCTCAACAATGTTGCATCGCGTCATGGCGACGCCATGGTGGCCGCTTTCTCGGTGGTGAACCGCATCATGATGTTTGCATACGCTGCCATGGTGGGTTATGGACAAGGCTTTCAGCCGGTATGCGGGTTCAACTACGGCGCGGGATTGTTTCATAGAGTGAAAAAAGCCTTTACCCACAGTGTGGTGGTGGCGACGGTCTACAGCGTCATAGTGGCTTTTTTAGCGATACTTTTCTCCGAGCAAATCGTCACGGCTTTCCGGGCCGATGATGAGGAAGTGATAAGCATAGGCGCACGTGTGCTGCGCTATCAGTGCATCTTGTTTCCCTTGGCAGGCTATGTGGTTATGGCCAACATGTATCTGCAAAACATCAGGAGGGTGTGGTCGGCCGCGGTTCTGTCGGGTGCAAGACAGGGCATATTCCTTATTCCGGCAATTTTCATCTGCAACCATTATCTTGGAATGTATGGCGTGATGATAGCCCAGCCCATAGCCGACATCGCTTCTTTTCTTTTGGCTCTGCCCCTTGGAATTCTGACAATAAGGAAGATGATGCGGAAGCAACAATGACCATCGACTATGACAATTACCTCGAGTCTTGCAGTCACGTGTCCCGTGTCAAAAAAATAAGGTGTGATGCACGATTGTTTTCTGAAAATACATATTTTTGCACTTTATAATAAAGTGTAGTTATGAAGAACTTTGGAACTTTGATGGTTGCGGTCACGATGCTTGTTCTCGGCTCGTGCAACAAATACCATGACACTACCGATATCACCGGTCAGGGTGAGACGCAAGGATACTCATGGACCGACCTCGGCCTGCCGAGCGGAACACTATGGGCGACATGCAACATAGGCGCGGGAGTACCCGAAGACTGCGGCTACTATTTCGCCTGGGGCTTGACTAACGACATGAAGGAATGGCCAGGCTATAACTATTATGAATACACCGACACCATGTATGATGCAGAAGGAATACTCAAACCTGAATGTGATGCCGCCACTGCAAAATGGGGCAGCGAATGGCATGTTCCCACAAAGGTTCAGTTCAGCGAGTTGATAAACAACTGCAAGTTCAAATGGGCCGAGCGCAAAGACCAGGAAGGCTATCTCGTGACAGGACGCAACGGTAACAGCATTTTCCTCCCGGCAGCAGGTGGGTTTTTCGATGAAGACGGTGTCGATCTCACCAATCGCTACTGCAACTATTGGTCAAGCTCTTTGGAGAATTCGGCCTTGCCCTATAACGTTTTGGCATGGGTGTTCACTGCGGACTTCTACGATTGGAGTGTGGCAAGCAGGGAGAGGCAGGTAGGCTACTCAATCCGTCCAGTGTGCCAGAAACATTGATTTGAAAATAATATAATGTAAATCAAGCTGGTAGCCTTTGCTGAAAGCAGATGGTTGACAGCTAAAAAGCTCAAAAATATGACAAATCCTGAAGAAGAAAAAGTTGAGAAGAAATCGCTCAACTTCATTGAAGCTAAAGTAGAGGAAGACCTCAAGAACGGAAAGAACGGCGGACGTGTGCAGACCCGTTTTCCCCCAGAGCCTAATGGCTATCTTCATATTGGTCATGCCAAGGCCATCTGCCTCGATTTTGGCATTGCTGCCCAACATGGTGGCGTGTGCAACCTGCGCTTCGACGACACCAACCCCACAAAGGAGAACATGGAGTATGTCGACGCTATCAAGGAGGATATACAATGGCTTGGTTACCAGTGGGGCAACGAATACTACGCTTCTGACTACTTCCAGCAGCTTTGGGATTTTGCCATAGAATTGATTAAAAGAGGCAAGGCCTACATCGACGAGCAGAGCTCCGAGGAGATAGCCGCACAGAAAGGCACCCCGACACAGCCTGGCATCGAGAGTCCTTACCGCAACCGCCCCGTAGAGGAGTCGCTAGAATTGTTCAACAAGATGAACAACGGCGAGATAGGAGAGGGCAAGATGGTGCTTCGTGCCAAGATTGACATGGCCAACCCAAACATGCACTTCCGTGACCCTATCATCTACCGTGTTGTCGATACCCCGCACCATCGTACAGGCACCAAGTGGCACGCCTACCCGATGTACGACTTCGCACATGGCGAAAGCGACTATTTCGAGGGTGTCACCCATTCGCTATGCACATTGGAGTTTGTGGTGCACCGCCCGCTCTACGACCTCTTCATCGACTGGCTCAAGGAGATTCGTGGCGAGGGTGACAACATGGACGACAACCGCCCACGTCAGACTGAGTTTAACAAGCTGAACCTCAATTATATACTGCTCAGCAAACGTAACCTTCTGGTTCTTGTCAACGAAGGCCTTGTGAGCGGCTGGGACGACCCGCGAATGCCCACAATATGCGGCTTCCGTCGTCGTGGCTACACGCCAAGTGCCATTCATAAGTTCATCGACAAGATTGGCTATACCACCTACGATGCACTTAATGACTTCGCTTTGATGGAGAGCGCGATACGCGAGGACCTCAATGCTACCGCGACACGTGTGGCGGCTGTTGTCAATCCCGTGAAGCTCGTCATCACCAATTATCCTGAGGGCAAGACAGAGGAGATGGAGGCCATCAACAATCCTGAGGACGAGACGGCAGGCAGCCACAGCATTACCTTCAGCCGTGAGCTTTGGATTGAGAAAGAGGATTTCATGGAAGACGCTCCCAAGAAGTATTTCCGCATGACACCTGGCAATGAGGTTCGTCTCAAGAACGCCTACATAGTGAAGTGCACAGGCTGCAAGAAAGACGAGAACGGCAATGTCGTTGAGGTTTATGCCGAATACGACCCTGAGACCCGCAGTGGCTTGGAAGGCGCCAACCGCAAGGTGAAGGGCACCATACACTGGGTCAGCTGTGACCACTGCCTTGAAGCCGAGGTGCGCATGTACGACCGTCTGTGGAAGGTGGAGAACCCGCGTGATGAGCTCGCCCGCCTGCAAGACGAAGGCAAGACCGCTCTCGAGGCCATGAAGGAGATGATGAACCCCAACTCGCTTGAGGTGCGTCCTGTGTGTTATGTGGAGAAATATCTGGCCGAGGCCAAGCCTCTCGACCACTTCCAGTTCCAGCGCATAGGCTACTTCACTGTCGACAAAGACACCACACCTGACCATCTGGTATTCAACCGCACTGTCTCGCTCAAGGATACTTGGGCCAAGACGATGTGATGATATACCGCGCATCGTGTATCAGACGGTAATTTTTTGAACGTATATCGCACCACCACATGGCGTGCGCAATGGCACGATTACAGTGGCGGTGCGTTTTTTGTCACCATCAACACGCAAAACCATTACCATTATTTCGGTGAAATAAAAGGACGGCGAAATGCGTTTGACGGAGATAGGGAAGGTTGCGTAACAATGTTTGCGTGATATAAGTATGCATTTCACACATGTTGATGTGCCGTTATATGTGGTGATGCCAAATCATATCCATGCGATTATCGTCGTGGATTCTGTAAAGGCGTAAAATTTTTGCCTACAGGATTGAAACCCCGAAAACCACCGCTAGTATGAACGTCTTGATGGCCTGTTTTTTCAGATAGGGGTCAAGATAGCGCGGTGGCCGGGCGTGGATGTCTATCAGGTCTAAAACGAAGAAGGGGAGCAACAACAGGAAAGAGTAGCACCAGAATGGCTTTCCGTTTATAATTGTGAAAACGGTAAGAAACAGGAAAGCCGCTATTATCAATAATGTTTGGTATCTTCGTGCTCTGTTTATGCCTATTCTCACCACGAGGGTGTTTTTGCCATTGAATTTGTCATTCACATAGTCGCGCATGTTGTTGATGTTGAGCACTGCGTTCGACATGAATCCTATGGCGGCGGCGGGAAGCAGTATGGCGTAGTCCCACTGGTGTGCCACAAGGAAGAACGTGCCGGCTACCGACACAAGGCCGAAGAAGATGAAGCAGTAGAAGTCGCCCAGTCCTCTGTATCCGTATGGTCTTTTGCCCAGTGTGTATAGCACGGCGGCTGCTATGGCTCCAGCGCCTAAAGCCGCAAAGACAATCATCTCTGTTATGCTTAGTCTGGCAACAAGAAACACAAGTGACGCACCCGACAGGAGTGCAAGGACTGCTACGGTGCCTATGGCACGCTTCATCTCACTTGCACTCACTTTGCCCGACTGCATGGCTCGCTGCGGGCCTGTGCGTTTGTTTGTGTCGATGCCTTTGTCAAAGTCGCCATAGTCGTTGGCAAGGTTCGATAGGATCTGCAACAACACAGCGGTGACGGCACACAAAAGCCATGCCCATAGGTTGGCCTCGCCTATCGATACGGCTATGCAGCCTCCCACTATTACGCCTGACAACGACAGTGGAATTGTGCGTGGACGTATGGCCGAACCCCAGATTTTAATTCTGTCGGTCATGGTATGACGGTTTTATCTTCTACGACCTGCGCCGCGTCGACTGCTGTGGCTGCTGTCGCCTGATGACTTTTTCTTCGACTTCGACGAGAAGCTGCGGTCTTCTGATTTCTTTTTCTTCTTTTTCGGACGGTAGTCGTCATCGTCGAAGAAGGTCTCAATCTTGCCGAAACGTCCTTTGCGCCAGCTGTCGTCGTCAATCCACTCGCGACCGTCGCGTGAGCGTTCCGACTTGTAGTATGGCTTGTCGTCATCGTGGCCGCGTTCTTTTTTGTCTTTGCGTTTTCCGCGTTTCCCTTCGAAGTGGTCTTCCTTCTCCTTGCCGTTGTCGGAATGCTTCTCTTTCTTTGCGCTGTCGGGTTTCTGCTCTTTGGCCACTTCCACCACTATGCCTTGCGGGTTGCGGCGTGGGTCGTTGAAGCAGTCGAGGATGAGCGGTATGTGTTTCTCTTCCACGTCTACGTATGAGAAGTCCTCGTACAAGTCAATGCGTCCAATGCGTATGTCCTTGGTGCGGGTCACGTCGTTTATCTTGCCAATAATCTTCTGTGGCAGTATATGGTCGGCTTTGCCGAGACCGAAGAAGAGGCGTTTCAGGCCTTTGTCGCGGTTGGGGTCTTTCGGGTCGTTGTCGCGTTTCCTGTCTTTTCTGTCGCTTCTTTTTTCCTCTTTTTCGTCCACGTTAAGGTCGATAGCGTTGCGGTAGTAGTCAAGGAAACGGTTGAAGTTGAGGGCCACCATGCGGGTGATGAGCTCCTCGCGTGTCATCCACGACAGTTTCTTGAAAATGACAGGCAGGTAGTCGTCGATGTCCTCGCGGTTTATGTCAACGTGTTCGATGCGGTCTATGTGCTTGAAGAGCTGTTTCTCGCACACTTCTTTTCCTGTCGGGATGGTGGCGCGTTCTATGGGGCGGCCCAATATCTTCTCTATCCTTTTTATCTTGCCTTTCTCGCGTAGGTTGATGAGGCTGATGCACACACCGCGTTTGTCGGCACGGCCTGTACGGCCGCTGCGGTGGACGTAGGTCTCAATGTCGTCGGGCAGGTTGTAGTTGATGATGTGCGTAAGGTCGCTCACGTCGATGCCGCGTGCTGCCACGTCGGTTGCGACGAGCAGCTGCACCGACTTCTTGCGGAAGTTGTTCATCACGTTGTCGCGTAGGGCCTGCGAGAGGTCGCCGTGCAGCGATGCAGCGTTGTAGCCGTCTTGCAAGAGGCTGTCGGCCACTTCCTGTGTCTCGAGCTTGGTGCGGCAGAAGATGATGCCGTATATAGACGGTGTATAGTCGATGAGGCGTTTCAGCACGGCGTAGCGGTCTTTGGCGGCCATCATATAATAGCGGTGGTCGACGTTGACGGTGCCCGAGTTACGCTGTCCTACCGAAACACGCACCGGGTCGGTCATGTATTTGTTTAGTATGGCTTCCACCTCTTTTGGCATGGTAGCCGAGAAGAGGAGGGTGTGCTTCTCTTTGGGCATGTATTCCAGAATGGCGTCAACCTCTTCCTGAAAGCCCATGTTGAGCATCTCGTCGGCCTCGTCGAGGATCATGGTCTTCACGTTGGTGAAGTCGACGCGGTTGCGGCGTATCATGTCCTGCAGACGGCCTGGCGTGGCTACTATTATCTGAGGCTTTTTTGCAAGGTCCTTGAACTGCATCTCGATGCTGGCACCTCCGTACACGGGTACAATCAGTATCTCGGGGATATATTTGGCATAGTTACGCAGGTCCTTGGTTATCTGCATACAGAGCTCGCGGGTGGGGCAGAGTATGAGGGCTTGTACGACACGTTGCGAGGCGTCGATTTTTTCAAGAAGCGGCAATCCGAAAGCTGCGGTCTTTCCTGTTCCAGTCTGGGCTAATCCCACAAAGTCGGTGTCTTTTTCAAGTAATACGGGAATGGCTTGCTCCTGTATCGGCATAGGTGCTGAAAACCCTAATTCTTCAATGGCTTTCAAAAGATGTTGGCTGAGGCCTAAATCGGTAAATAACATGATTTTTTAATTAGAATGAGGCTGCAAAGTTACAAATAATCAGTGAAATAGCAAGGGATATAAAAAAAAGGTCGTACGTTATCACAACGCACGACCCAAAAAACACAAATTTTGAAAACAACTTTACTTCTCTTTACGACGCTTGGCAAAGGCGTAAGCACTCGCCATGCCCGCTAGGAGCAGCACCCCGCCGCCTACCGGCACGTAGACGTACTGGTCGATGGTCTCTCCCTGCACGGGAACTATGAGCCACTCCTGGTCGGGGTCGCCCTTCACACGCGGCGACTGCGACTCGGTAAGGTCCTCGTCGCCCGTGATGAATATCTGAGCGTTGCACAACGACATCACCGCGACAAACATGGCTGTCATTAATGTTCTTCTGATGTTTCTAGTCTTCATGGTATATCTATTTTTTTTCTTTTTTCTTCTTTTTTTTTTCGGACGATTCTGACGGCATCGGACGATGCCGACAGAACGCCTCAAACCTCTTACCTCCTACTTCAAACCTCCTACTTCCTAACCACTATCTTCTGCACTTTCACTCCATCACTGTTAGCTAAACGTAGCATATACATTCCGACCGCCACCTCTGGCATCGCTATATGGCTCTGCTGTCCGCTGACATATTCTGTCGCCAGCACTCTTCCGTTCAGGTCTATCAGGCTCAACTCGCCCTCGCCTGTCACCACAAGCTCGTTGCCGTTAATGAATGCGAAGTTGGCATCATGCTCTGTTGTCTCCTCTTCTATGCCCAGTGCGCTGAACACGAGGCGGAACCTTGCCTTCGAGTCGCTCGGCCTGCTCTGGAAGGCGTAGCTGTCGGCCGTGAGCATGTCGATGTCGTTGCCTGTGAGGTTGTCTATCAGGTGCAGGTAGCCGAAGTTGTCGTTGGCGGTGCTCCATGTCATGGTGAAGACGCCTTCCTCGACCGACTTGAACCACACGGGCACGTAGTCGGGCCTGTGGTCGATGAACATAGAGCTGAAGTCCTCGCTGCCCCAGCGCACGTACATATTGGCCTTGGCGTTGAGCATCTCCTTCATCTTGAGTGAGCCAGCCATGCTGGGGCGCTCCACCTCTATTATAGAAACCTCTTTCTTGCCATCGCTGTCGGTGCAGATGAGGTTCACCAATGGATAATGGGGCTGTGCGTCGCGGTATTCGCTTGTCCCTGTGATGCTGCGCATGTCGTTGTTGAATGTTACGTTGCCCGTGGCGCCGCTCTTTGTCAGCACGAAGAAGCCTTGGTGCGGGTGTAGGAAGCCGTTTGTTGTTGTGGCTGCGCCTTGCGAGAAGCCTACTCCGTTGCCGTCGACAAGGTACTCGACAAAGCCGCCCTTGTCGGCATTGTAGGTGAGATATGCCTGATTGCCTATCTCTCCGCTGTTCCAGAGTACTGAGGCGTTAACATCTGCAAACTCGTTGAAGTCCAGATAGCTCTGGTAGGGATTGCCCAAGAGGTTGTAGCCCTTGAGGTGTGAGCCTTGGGCCGAGATGGGTATTGTGACGAGACCGTTGTTCAGCACGCCCTTGGCCTGCATGAAGTTATTGTCGGCTGTGGTGTTGTTGCCCAGTGCCAAGAGGTAACCCTTGCCTGGTATGAATGTCGTCTCGTTTGGACCGTAGGCTATAGAGTCGTTGCTGTCCTCATGCCAGTGGTTGCCCGAGGCGCGTTTCAGGTTTATCCAGTGGTATTGTGGCTCATAGAAGCTGTATATGTCGAACTCCGTGCCATCGTTTCCATTGGCCACGGTGATGCCGTCGGGGAAATAAACCGCGTCGTCGTTCTGCACCAGCGAGTAGTCGATGCCGAATTTAAGGTCGTTGGTGATTGTCGGGTAGGCCGATGTCTGCTGGCCATAGTTTATACCGATCTTACCGCCCTCTATTGCCGAGGAGAACATGTGCCAGTCGCGGTGCATCTCGCCATTGCCTGTGCTGTTGTCGAAGGTGACACCGACTGCAGCATTTATCTCGCCGTTGCCATCTTGCTTGACGGCTACGTTCTCATCAATGAAGAAATTGGCATCGGCGGGGATTTCCAAATCTGCATCAAATTCACCATTGCTATACATTAATATTCCAAATGAAGAATTATCCCCTTCCTTACTGCCATCATCTAAAGCCTGCAAAATGGATGGCATGGTGTTAACGTCATGGAAGATCAACACATTTAAATGGTGCTTAGCGTCGTAACTATTAAGTACAGAACCGGCCACATCATTAGGTCTTACTATCAATGGATAGCCGCCGTTGACCGATGTTGTCGGGGGAGTGATCCACTTGTAGCCATAGTTTGCTGCAATATTTGAGTTCAACGTATCACAGAAAGGAGTGCCGTCGATGGTGTTGTTTGTGCTGTAACTGCCGTATGTGCGCTCGGTCGCTTTGGTAAAGGTGGTGACATTTGTGTAGGGAGTCGTACATGTGTCAACAGCATACCATTTTGTGTTACTCAGTGTTCCTGTCGCATTGCCCACAATCTTGTCAAAACCATCTGTTGCGAAAGGATGAGAATAAACGTTTGTGACATCACTTGTTGCTCCGGCAGAGCCCACTATTGCACCTTTGTTAGTAATGGTAGGAGCAGTGAATCCACTGAGATTGGAGGTATAAGCGGAGCAATATCGCGAATCCATTGGTATGGCGAAGCAGTTCTCAACGGGAATGTTGCTGCTTCCAACCAGTCCGCCAAGGTTAACAATCGAAGGTCCTGTGTTTTTGTAGAAGAAATGTCCATTAGCCATGGATGCCTTAATGACATGAGCCGATGGATTGTCGGAATGAGCACATCCTACAAGGCCGCCGACACTATTTAGATTGCCCCAAGCACCCAGGGCGTTGGCAGCATAGCAAAATTCCATGTCCAAGTCTTCGCCATAGCCTACCAACATTCCAAGATAACCACCGTCGTGCTTGCATGTCATCCAATCCCTATGACCATGTTCATCATCATTACTACCAAGGAAAACGAAAGTGTTCTTGATTGTTGCACCTTTGGTATAGCCAAACATTCCGGCATACTTCATTGGACCAAATATATCTTCCACTTCATCAACTTCTTGATAACTATCTTGGTCGATGTGCAGGCCTGAAATTACATTGCACTGCCCGTCGAATGTGCCGCTGAAAGGAGTTGCCGAGCTGTATCCTATAGGCACCCAGATGTGCTCGAACATGTCAATCGTAGGCTGTGTCACGTAAACGGTCTTGCCTTCCAAATTGTCTGCGGTGCAGCCGTTGTAGCCGTTCACCACGCTGATGAGCCATGCCAGGCCTTCTGCGCTGCTGATGGTGACGTTGCCGCTGCCATCAACCACATAGCCCGCGGGCTGCGAGGTGACGTTGTCAACCCAGGTGTCGCCGCCGCCACCTTCAGGCCTGAATGTTGCTGTCACGTTCACGTTGGCCTCAGGCATGGTGAAGGTGCGGGTGTTGCCTGAACCGCTGAGGGTTATGGTTGCGCCCGTTGTCTCGTTGGTGGCTGTTATGCTGTTTACCTCATAACCAGTTTCAGGCACAGCCGTGATGGTGACAGTTTCGGTGCCGTCGCCCAAAAGACCGCTATTTGGCGAAGCCGAAATCTCACCACCCTCAAGGCCAGTGGCGCAGGTGACGGTGTAAGTGGGAAGACCACAGAAGTGAGTGATGGGATAATAAAAGGATTTGTTTTTGGTAGCAACGGTATTATTAACAGTAGGTTGCCCATTTTCATCAAATCCGTATTCCGAAGTACTTGCATTGCATATTTGAACTATGCAATCAGTCTCTTGATAGAAAAATCCTCTATAATTGTTGTTATCAGCATTATTGGAGTAGTCATGGATGGTAACAATAAGATTTTTCGATTGATCATGCACAAACTTGTTTCCATTTTGGTTGAAAGTAAAATCATTCCATACCCATTTGTTGTTGGTAGGATTAGGGAAACTCATAGGACCTTCATACACCAAGGTCAACGATTCTTTGTCAACCCAGTCGGTCAATATCTCATCATCAGTGTCGCCCATATAAACTCTCACATTGTTTTTTGTCAATGTAGATGCAGTGTTGGTCACATGATACAAAAAGCCTATCGATGTTATCATTGATGGTATGCTACCACCTGGGTTTGTTGCACTCGAATACAGTATTTGTTTGTATGAATGAGCACTGTTTATCACATAGGGGAATCGGCTATAAATATTAGCTGATGTGCTACCATCGCTATTATGCGATACCTTGGGATTGCTGAGGTCATACTCGCCTTCTGTCATGCAATCCAATTGGTCGAATACTGCGTTAATCGACACAGCTTTGTCGGGCATGGCAAACTGGTAAACACCTGCTGATATCTCCGTCAGAGTTATGGGGTTGTCATCGCTGTCTTTGACCGTCAAAGATTTTAATTCTACAATTGGCACGTTATAACTTTCCGTATAAGCATTGGGCTCCACCTTTGTGGTTAAGGTGATGGTTGTACCCTCGTAAGCTACATAATTTGAACTACTGCGTATCAAACCCGATGGAACACCGCTTACTGACGGCGAACTGATATCTACCCAACCATTGCCTACAACATTTTTGTTGATATCGGAAAGGGCACGTGTGTCTTTGTACAGATAAACATTACGATTATTAGTAGTCCCCTGCTCATATCCAGCGATTTCATCATTGCCACTGGTTTTTACTTTAACAGTCCATGTACCACTACTATTATTTCCATAAAGGAAAGTCGTTTTAGTGGGGAAACATTTCATCAGGAAATTGTCCCCGTTTTTATATAGAGCCCATCGATGATATCCTCTTGTATTACTTGTTTGCAGAGGAGGATTGTTATCTATTGTATTTATTGTAGTACCACCAGTACTACCTATAAATCTTTTTGTGTTTGCGCTTTTGAACGAGATGTAATAATAAGGACGGCCCACAAAACTCTCGCCACATATATCGACATCTGCCGCAGACCAAACACCTCCATATTCAACTGCGAAGACAAGAGGGGCGGTAGTGTAAGATAATATTGTGTCACAATCCTCTGAAAGAACAATATCTCCTGTTGAATATTGAGTAGAAGTCGGAGCTGTTGTTATTGTTTTCTGTACTGTTTTGGCTTCGTTGTATAGTGCCATTACATAAATACCAGCCCAATCATCTTCAGGCACGGACAACTGTCTCACATAAGCCAACTTAAACGAGGATGTCAAAGTGACATCGCTTGCGGGCATAACGAAAGTGGTGTCAGCTCCATAGTTAATCGGGACAACAGCACTGCTGCCGTCAGTCAAGGTGAGGGTGCCCATATAACCTGTCAAGGATGTTGAATGGATTGATATTGTTTGGCCAACATATACAGGGTTTGTTTCTGACACGCTTACAATACCATAAGACGGGTCGGAATTAACGACAGTAATGTTATAAGGTATGGCTGTGAATGTCGCTTGGATGGTCACATCGGTATCTGGCATGGTAAACTTACCATCAGTAACAGTTATTTCATCTCCATTGCCATCAGTCACCACAAGTTCCACAGAATAACCAGGATCAGGCACCGCATTGATTGTCACCAATGTTCCCTCAGGAGCCTCATCAGCTGGCGAAGTTGTCACTGTACCGTGCGAATAGTCTGGATCAATTGTGATTTTGGGAACCGTCAAGCAAGAATTAGTCTCTATTTTGGTTGGTGGATAATAGTTTCCTTGATTTGCTGAAGCCGCTGTTGGATTATCGCTATTTACAAGTGTATATTGTGTGTTGAGTCTATATAAACGACAATTTGTGCGTGAATTATTGGTCATCCAACGAAATTTACTAGAGGTACCGGAAGATTGTACAAACACTGCAATATCAAGGTTCTTATGTTCTGCGTCTATCTTAAAAGGTTGTATTAAGTGGAATTTATACCATCCAATTCCATCTGCACCCCAACCAGAAATATCCTCTTCATATACCAAATCAAAACCAGACAAATCAGCTGTTGTCGAAGTGAATGTTGAATTTGATGTCTCTCTCATATACATTCTCATATAGCCAGAACCTGCTGCACTATTTTTGTCAAAATACCACGAAATATCAGTAATGTATGTTTCTTGGCCTCCAAATTCTGAACCTAAATAGATAATTTCTGCAAAATGATAAGAAGTGCCATTGTAAATAAGTGCCGCCGGTTGATTAGCATTCCAATTTGGCGAAGCAGGTATTGTGCCTATCGTATATTCATCTGATATAGTAGATGTCCCGCAAAATTCAGCAGTTATCGTTACATCGCTGGCAGGCATAACGAATGTACGACCCGGAGCGGGAATCACATTGCTACTGCCATCGGTAACGGTAACAAATGAAAGCTTATAGCCAGACTCGGGTGTGGCTTCATAACTCACCAATGTACCAGGAGCGGCTGTCGCCTGGTCGGCTGTTATGTATCCATTGACGGGGCTATCGGATGAAGGTACACAAGTTATGCTGTGGTAAACAGAACCTGACCCCGCACCAAATGTCGCACCAACAACCACATCTCTGTCAGGCATGGTGAAAGTGAAAGTGTAGTCGGTTTCAACATTGCCAGTAGCAGAAGAGGCGGATTGGTTTGTAGGAGTGTAAGTTACTGCAGTGGTGGCATAGCTCGTATTTGGGTGTGTTGTCACAGTAACGGTCTCGCCAGCGGCCGCATATTCCTTGTCAATCTCCACTGTTCCATTACTTATCATGTCGCTGACAGTGACCTTATAGACTTTTTCATAAAATTTGGGAGTGCCAAAACTGCCACTGATAGAGTGGGCTGAATACCCGCTGTTTGAGGAAGTAAATGTCTTGTAACCATTTAAAGTGCTAAACACCACATGAGCAGAATAACTATAGCCTGATGATGAATAACAATAACGGTTTGTAATGTTAACACTGCCGTAATCGTACATATTATTATCATTATTTATTACTTCTTCCATTTTCCAAAGATATGCATTGCCTGAAGAAGTGGTTGGTTTCGTTGTTGTGGTTGCTGCACTTGATGAACTGCTACTACTATTATTGCCCAAATAATGAGTAACACCTTCTGTATCATCATAACCAAAACAATACCATTTTGAATTTATACTATTAACGGTCTCTGTTTTAATATATTCAATCTTTACTTCTACACCTCCGCTTGGATTTGTTATAAAACCATCATATACATTCAAATTTATGGCAGTGTTAATTCCAGGTCCAAAGCCAGTACCATCATAAACGTACGTTGTTGTTGGGTTTGTAGTTGCTTCGGTTTGTCCTGCCATCAAATATGTTCCGCTCCAATCCGTCCGGGTTCCTGTCACTTTTCTGTAATATCTGTTTTGCGCATAGAATGTTGCTGTTATAGTGACATCGCTGTCGGGCATAGTGAACCTGTATTTGGCATTTGTCAAGGTCGAGTAATAGAGTGTCAGCGTCACTGGGTCGCCGTTGCCGTCGGTTGCAGTGATGTTGTCAAGAGCATAGCCCGTGTTGGGTGTTACATCAACGGTTACCACACGACCTTGGGCTGCTTCGTCCTCGGGGTTCGTTATAACAGAGGCAACACCTGGAAGATTTGAAGTTACGGTAATATCATGAACGGTTCCCCATTGTGCATAAAGAGTCACATTGTTGGCTGGCATAGAGAATGTTTCGCCAGGTTCGTAGTATGTCCCCGAGCCATCTGGTGCTGTGTTCCATCGAGCGAATCCTTGTCCTACCGCAGGAGCGGTGAATTCGTTGCCTAAAACCGTTATAGTACTTCCGTTTATGTACGGATTGTCGCTGTCGGTCATGGTGCCTGAACCTCCATTGGCATCATAGGTCACAGTGTAATTGGACTGTTTTTTGAAAAGACGAGTATTTTTATAATTGGTGGTATTAGATGTATTAGTTATCCAAAAAGTGTATTGATTGGTACTACCAGTATAAAATTTCAATTTATAACCAGTCATGCCAGTAGTTACATTTGCGATAGTCACCACACCACCACTGAGGGATAAAGACCATTGTCCATAGGTGTCGCTGGTAGGAACAGTGGTACTAAGTATTGTTGCTCCTGTGGAACTTGTATATAGATAATAATCATTATTATCACCTTGTTTATTTATTTTAATATAGTAGTATGATGTACCAGTTTTTTTTATAAGTTCTATATCACCAGCTGCATCAGTAGTAGTAATACTACTACTCGATATTGTGACTGCCGAAGTATTCAGCTTCGCACTAGAATTAGTGCCAGTAATAGAGCCATTATATGCTCTGGCTGTACTTTCACCAACCAATAAATATGTTCCACTCCAATCAGAAGGGGCTGTGCTGCCAGTTACCTGATTGTATTTATAGGTTGCCTTTGTTTGCTCCGCCTTCTGGTAGTCACCATAATAATAGCTTGGCGAGACACTTTCGTCATCGCCGTTCAGGGCGAAGACGTAGCTGCGGGCTGCAGAGGAGGGCAGGGCCGCAAGGAGGATAACAAAAGTTGCTAAAAGCCTGTTGAGGCATTGGCGCAGGTTCTTTTTCATGCTATGAGATTTATGCGATGTTTTCATTTTTTAAGATTTTTTTCGAGTTTATATAAAGCGGTTTTGTGCCATGGCATAGCCTGGCAATGATTTTTTCAAAATAACAATGGTTCTTATAAATGATAAAACGCTGGTAATCAGCAAATTGATGGGGGTAGCACACAGACGGCACGGCACAGCCTCTTCAAGAAGAAGCATTCTCAGCCAATATGTCCATGTACCAATTGCCATAAATCAAAAATTTGAGTGCAAAGATACACATTTGTTTTTGACAAATAATGTTTTAATAAAAAATAAATTTTCAAAAAATAAGGGAAAATTCGGAAAAATTTAAGATTGTTGGCTTTTTTGCGGTAAGATTTTGCAAAATGGTGCAAAAATGAGAGAATTGGCCCTAAACGTGTCATGCTGAACTTGTTTCAACATCCACTTGCTGGGAAAAGGACAAGACAGAGCATTGAGCGTGTCGCCTTAGGTGCACCCGGCAAGTGGGTTGCGGATAACACCACCGCACATGTCAACCCTTCGTTTCCACAATGACGGAGTAGGGTGGTGGCGCAGCCTTTCACGGTTAAGCCTTGGCAAGCCACAGCAAAAACGGCAAAGTCGACCTTAAACGCGTCATTGCGAGACCGAAGGGCTGACGGTGGGAAGGGGTCGTGGCAATCCATTGAGCGGGAACAAGACAGGACAGAGTCTTTCGTGGCGCCCTCCACAATGCCTTATCCGTTGAATCCGCTCAATCCGTGTTCAAAAGATTTAGTGTCTTTCGTGTTTTTAGATGTTGAGAGTAGAGAATACAGGTTGGTCTTTTCGTGTCGCCTTTGGTGCACCCAGTTAAAAGATTGCCACGCTCCTCACGTCGCTCGCAATGACGGAGTAGGGTGGTGGCGCAGCCTTTCACGGTTAAGCCTTGGCAAGCCACAGCAAAAACGGCAAAGCCGACCTTAAACGCGTCATGCTGAACTTTTTTCAGCATCCACTTGCTGTGAAAAGGACAAGACAGAGCATTGAGCGTGTCGCCTTAGGTGCACCCGGCAAGTGGGTTGCGGATAACACCACCGCACATGTCAACCCTTCGTTTCCACAATGACGGAGTAGGGTGGTGGCGCAGCCT
>Ga0247611_10000633_pt1 | contig 69628 bp, 59 predicted proteins | sample 177DNAGHGhighgp2_FD_192422 | JGI IMG/M metagenome (GOLD analysis project Ga0247611, IMG submission 192422) | Sheep rumen microbial communities from Palmerston North, Manawatu-Wanganui, New Zealand - 1770 DNA GHGhigh gp2 | ecosystem: Host-associated > Mammals > Digestive system > Stomach > Rumen...
AAATTCTGAATAATCATCACAAGAGATTGATTCATGTAATGGCTCAGAATAGTAGTAATCCTAACATTAATAATAACATTCCTATAAACTAGATAGAAAATAAAAATGTCATAACAATTTAATTGTATAATATTGCTAACGAAAGTCAAGAAAATATTATTCAAATCTCCCCACCCCCTCTTTATCAAGAGGGGCTAAAAAGCAAAAGATTTCCCCCTTGATAAAGGGGGATGCCAAAGGCAGGGGGATTTGCATTTACTCCCCTTTCATCCACTCATTCAGCTCTGGAATTGTGTATAATTCTGGACATGGATTATAGGTATCAGGTTTGAAATATACCCTATCTTTGGAAGATTCTACATGTCTTTTGTACTTATATCTACACATTCGTTTATCAAATTTCAGTTTAAGTTTAGCTGTTCCACATTTACCCAAGCACTTCTCATTGAGTCAATGATAAAAATCTATGTATTCCTCATTTTCTATGGTCGATAAATCATATGGTTTACAGTTTCTCTTCCACTGTATCTCATAACAACGAGTGATATCTCGATAGATAAATCAGATTAATATCAAAATCAGTATTCAAATTATAGTCAGAATTGTTCATTTCGTTTTAGTCATGATGACACTATCGAATAAAGATGAATTTATCATAACGATATATTTTTTAATTTGAATTAAAATTTTATTTTTCATTTTGGCAAATATAATTCGAAAATACCTTCCAAACATTTTTTCGTTTGCCTTTCAGCCTTTTTTCTCTATATTCAAAAACGAATAATTTACATCTCACGAAATCAATGACTCTTTCAGAGCAAACTCAATATCTACAAACTCTCATAAATACTCCTGATTTATCCAAGCTCCCTAATATTGGAGAGATTTATCAAGAATTGATAGATTGTATCACTGAACATAATCGCCGTTATTATCTACAAAATGCTCCGATAATTTCTGACTTTGAATATGACCAGCTTTTTAATTTTCTCAAAAGAATTGAATCTGAATTCCCACAGTTAATTACTTCAAACTCCCCTACTCAAGCCTTAATCTGACAAGTAAGTGAATGATTTGAAAAAGCTGACCACAAAACTCCACTACTCTCTTTGGAAAATAGTTATAATACCGAAGATTTGAGAGAGTTTGATGAAAGAATTCAGAAAGCTTTGACTAAAGAATGAGTTTATAAATATTTCTATGTCGTAGAGCCTAAATATGATGGTCTATCTGTGGAACTCATTTATAAGGATTGAAAATTTATCCAAGCGATTACTCGTGGAGATGGATATGTGTGAGATGATATTACTGCTAATGTGAAAATGATAGATAATATTCCAAAAATTCTGACTCAAAATCTGAAACTTCTTCGTGTAAGATGAGAGATTATGATGCCAAAATCTGTTTTGAAAGAAATTAATGAGCAGAGAGAATTAGATTGACTTGATCCATTTTCAAATACTAGAAATGCCGCAGCTTGAAGTATCAAATTACTTGATAGTGGAGAAGTGAAGAAAAGAAAATTAGTTTGTTTTGTGTATGATTTACTAGAAGCTGAAGATGAGAATTGAAATACAGTTGAACCTGAACTTAAAGATTTATGATTTAGCCAAGTGGATTTATCATTTGGAAAACAGACGATAGGATGAATTCAAGAAATCTGTACTAGAAGCGAAACTAGAGCCGAGTTGGACCAGTTAGATTATGATTTTGATGGATTAGTTATCAAACTCCAGGAGAATAAACCTACCAAAGTTGAACTTACAAATGAAGAAAAAAATCAGACTCTTTTTTCTGTTGAGTGAGAAAGTGCAGAAAAAGTTGTTTCATTACGTAAAATATTATGATCCACTCAGCACCACCCAAGGCGAGCAATTGCTTATAAATTCCCTGCTCAGCAAGCTAGTACTCAGATTTTATCTGTAGATTTCCAGGTTTGAAGAACTGGAATTATCACTCCTGTTGCAAATTTACAACCTGTTCAATTAAGTGGAGTGGAGATTTCTAGGGTTAGTCTACATAATTTTGATTTCATAAATGAAAAAGATATCAAGCTCCATGATTTCGTTTGGATTCAGAGAAGTGGAGAAGTAATTCCATATATTACAAGCGTAATAAAAGAGAGAAGAAGCTGAATTGAAGAAAAGATTTCTGCTCCGTTATTCTGTCCTGCTTGTAATTCTCCGATTATAAATATTGAGATACATTACTACTGCACCAACCCAGAATGTCCTGCTCAGATTAAGGAGAAATTGATTCATTTCTGTAGCAAGGAAGCGATGGATATTCAGTGAGTTGGAGATGCGATTGTGGATATTCTGATGCAGCAGAATTTGATTTATTCAGTCGCTGATATCTATAAATTATCAGAGATTCAAACTCAGATTTTTTTGAAAAAAATTCCATGAATCTGAGAGAAAATGCTTTATGAAATCGCTCAACAACTAGAAGAATCTAAACATAAGGAACTATGGAGAAAACTAAATGCATTAGGAATCCCTAATATTTGAAAGAAAACAGCACAAGATATTGAAAAGTTTTTACAAGAAAAATGAGCTAAAAATCTGTCTGAAATTGAAGTATTACTGACAAATGAAGAATTGATGCTACAAATCGATTGAATTTGAGAAAAGACAATCATTGCTTTGAAAGAGTTTTTCGCGAATAAGCAAGTGCAATCAATGCTAGAAAAATTGGAGTGATGGTGAGTAAATTTTTGATCATCGTCATCCTGAACGAATGTGAAGGATCTTAAGTGAAATACACAAGATTCTTCGTCGCAAGCTCCTCAGAATGACAGTCTTGCCTTCTCGATCACCTGAACTTTCCAGTTTCCTCGTGAAATGATAAAATCCGAAATGGAAAAGAACTGATTCATTTTTCACGACCAACCTAAAAAAGATACAGATTTTCTACTCTGTGGAGAAAAAGCTTGATCAAAAAGAAAAAAAGCTGAAACATTGGGAATCAAAATTTACGATTCTCGAGATGAAATCGTGAAAGTTTTTCCATTTTTATGAAATTTGAAAATTGAAGAAAAAAAAGTTGAAACTTGAAAAGCTAATCAGCCTAGTCAGATGAGTTTATTTTAACTCTAAAAACTCTTTAAACTTTTCTCGTGAATAGTCTTTTATAATTTGAATTACCTCTTTTCTAGTCTTTGGAATTCAGTAAAAATATTCATTCAAGAAAAACTTTTCTTTAAAATATCATGCTTCAAACATATTAATAATATATTTTTTTCATCCTTCAAAAAATTTTTCATTTAATTGTGAATAATCATAGTCTCATATTAATACTATACAATTATCTTCATATTCATAAAAGTATGGTTCTAAATAGTAATACTCTCCTTTTTGCCATCTCTGAGAATATGCTCAATAAAAGCAAAGGATTCGGAAGAAAAAATACATTTCCCAGTATCATGTTCAATCCGTTTTCTTTCAGATAAATGTTAAATATTTATCATCTTCAAAATTTAACAAACATTTTGATATTTTTTGAACAGCACTATTACTTTTCTCTATTTTAAATCACTGTTTCAGTATCTTGAATTCATCATCCACAGCTATCATATTTTCTGAAACATAATATTTCTCATGATAATCTTTTACATCATTCCAAGATACTTTTTCATATTTATTCATAAAAAAATCTGGATCTAAATATTTTCTAACTACATACTCATAGATTCTTTGGTCATATCTCACATCTTCTAATTCCTGCTTTATAATATCTTTTTCGTACAAAAAAGATTCTTTCGTTATTTGTTTTGTCAATTTCTCAATGGCATCGTCGTAATTAATTCGTTTATCAAATTCAAAATAGGAATAATCTGTATTTATTACCCCATCCAATCAATATAAAAATTCAAAAAAATCATCCAGATTTAAAACTGAGTGTCATATACAATGTTCCACTAAATGTGGAATCATTTTAGATTTGTTAACTAATGGAGTTCTTATATAAATACGCATAGCAACTTTATCATAACAAAAGAGTTCTCGAAAACAAGAATCTTTTATTGAAACTTCCTAATAAAATTATATATTGAATTTATGTTTAAAAACTTATTATAAAAATGGAAATTCTATTTTTACTTGATTACTACTACCCTCATAAATGATGAATTGAGAACGTTTTTGAACATTTAATAAATTGATTATTAGAAAAATGATATAAAATCACATTGATAACTTCTCGCTTCCAAGATAACTTGAAAGAACATGAAAAAGTCTGAAATCTAACGATTTATAGAGTATGAAAATGAAGAAAATGATTCTTTTTCAAATGATTCGTGAAGGCTTGTGAAGTTCTGAGAAAGAATAAGAACATAAAAATAATTCATAGTTCTAGTTATACTTCCACAATTCCAGCCAGTATTTTAGCCAAACTTTTTCATAAAAAATCAGTAGTAACAATTCATGAAATATTTTGAAAATTATGGAAAGAACTCAAACCACGATATTCTCGCCGAATTTTTGAATTGTTTGAATGGCTGATGATAAAGTTTCCTCATGATATTTATCACTGCGTATCGCTTTACACTTTGAATTCTCTACGTGTGAAATGATGAATCAGCGATAAGAAATTACATCTAATTTATAATGGAGTAGATAATGATTTCTGGGATATGAAAAAAGTAAAAAAATCTGAAATAGATGAATGGAAGAATAAATACTGACGAAATGATTCGTATCTCATTTCCTACTACTGACATGCATGAAAAACTAAGTGAATTGATTTGTTGGTCGATGCTATTCCACAGATTCTGAAAGAGAATCCAGATTCAAAGTTACTCTTTAATATAATTCCTTCAAAAAGGAGTGATTATATAGTCGAAAGAATTAATTCCATATCGAAGCAATTAAATGCTAAAGATAGAATTCAGATTTTTAGATGATTTTCAAAAGAAGACTTGAGAATTTTTGTAGCTTGTGCTGATGTAATTATCGCTCCATCTTTGGCTGAATGATTTGGATCTGTGCATTCAGAAGCTTGTGCCATGTGAAAAAATTTAATCACTTCAAACCTTGCCGCAATCCCTGAAGTTGTGAGCGGAAATGTAATTTTGATGTCGCCACCAAGTGAAAAATGAATCTGTGAATCAATCCAGAAAATTAGAGATTGAAATTTCGATAGAATCCCAGTTAAAAAGTTCAGTTGGGATAACATGATTAATAATGTAGAGTATCTATATAATTTTCTCTTGACATAATACAGTAAATATTTATATTATATATACCAACGAAGGTTGGAAGGAAAATAAAAAATTTTATATTATGGAACATTTTAATCCGCAGAATACGACCAATATTGCCAATGCCTCGGAGGATGTGCCAGGCTTTAGGTTATTCTGCACAAATCCAAGGGACAGGCCCCTTACTAGTGCAATTATTTAACTTCATTTAATTTATGTTCACCGGCACCCTGCTGTATATGGCAAGGGTGCTTTTTTGATAAAGAATCCTATTGCAAAAATACTTGATAACTTTATTCTAAATCCTGGTTTTAATAATATCTTGAATGTAAATGGATTACGCACAAGAAGCAATAAATCAGCACAAAAAATATCGCTGAAAGCTGACCACTCAATCAAAAGTACCTTTGGAAACGAAAGATGACCTAGCTACATATTATACTCCATGAGTAGCTGCCCCATGCTTGGAAATTGTTCAGGATAAAGATTTGGCTTATGATTATACTTGGAAAAATAACTCAGTCGCAATTGTTTCAGATGGTTCAGCTGTCTTGGGATTAGGAAATATTGGTCCTGAAGCATGACTTCCTGTGATGGAATGAAAAGCCATTCTTTTCAAAAAATATGGAAATATCGATGCAATTCCTATCGTTCTAAATACCCAAGATCCAGATGAAATTATCAAAGTAGTAGAAGCTATCGCTCCGACTTTTGGGTGAATAAATTTGGAAGATATCGCTGCTCCAAATTGTTTTTACATCGAAGAAGAATTGAAAAAGAAATTGAATATTCCTGTATTCCATGATGATCAGCATGGAACTGCTGTTGTAGTTTTAGCATGATTAATCAATGCTTTAAAATTAAAAAATGCTAATTTTTCATCTCAGAAAATTGTAATTTCTGGAGCATGAGCTGCTGCGATAGCGATTGGTAAACTATTAAAAAAAGCATGAGCTGAAAATATAATATTTCTCGATTCAAAGTGAATAATCCACGAATGAAGATCGGATTTAAATAAATATAAACAAGAAATCGCCCCTTGGAATATTGAGCAGATTTCATGAACTTTGGACGATGCCATCAAGTGAGCTGATATTTTCATTTGAGTAAGTAAACCTGGATTATTACATAAATGACATATCCAATCCATGAATCCTGATCCAATCATTTTTGCACTTGCAAATCCAACTCCTGAAATTATGCCAGATGAAGCTAGAGAAGCTTGAGCCTTTATCGTGGCTACATGAAGAAGCGACTTTCCAAATCAAGTAAATAATGTTTTGGCTTTCCCTGGAATTTTCCGTGGAGCTTTGGATGCTAGAATTCCACAAATTACTGATGAACATAAAATTGCAGCTGCTAAAGCTTTAGCAAATTTTGTTGAAAATCCAGACAGAGAACATATAATTCCATCAGCTTTTGATGGTTGAGTAGCTGACGTGGTTGCAGAAGCTGTTAAGAGTGTTTAAATTAAACTGTGAAATATATGAAAATTGCAGCTGTACATTGTCGATTATTCCCTGGTGGAGCTTTAGAAGTTTTCAAAGATTTACTTCAACAGGAACTTAGAAATGATCCTAAAGCTGAGATCAAAATTTTTACGATGATTGCTGATGAAAATTTAAAAACACTTGATATTCAAATTCCATGAACTGAAAAAACAAAAAAAATAAAAGTTATAGAATCTCTACCAAAATGGTTGAGCAGATTTTTTCTTTTCTGCTGAAAAAAGCATATTCCTATTCTTTCATCTATTTTTGATTACCGTAATTTGATAGTATGTTACCCTGAAATTATGAGTATTTTATCCAAAAAGATAAAAAAATTCTGACCTGAAAAAATGGTTATTTCCAGTTATGCAATTGCCAAAAATGTAAAAATTCCGCAAACTTGTAAATATACGAAATTGTACTTACACTCCCCTATGCAATATATTTGGTCACATCGTGAGGAATATATTTGAAAGTTTAAATGATGGAAGAAAAAGCTGTTCACTTCTATCATTCCTCGCTTACAGAAGTGGGATAAAAACTTTACGAAATTCGATGAAGTAATTTTTAATAGTAATTATACAGCCTGACTAGCTGAGGAAATTTACTGAATGAAGTGAAAAGTAAAATATCCAAAAATCAAGGATTGCTTTTATCTTTCCACTCCCACAAAAGAAGTTCAGAATTATTTTGTGTGTGTAGGCAGAGTGGTAAATTTTGTCCGTGAAGTCTGATTAATCATCAAAGCATGTAATGAGACAAAAACTAACCTTTTGATTATAGGTTCATGACCTGATGAAGTCCAGTTGAAAGCTTTGGCATGAGATACTATAATATTTTTATGATGGCTGCCTCAAGAAGAGAGTTTGAAAATTATCAGAAATGCAAAATGATTGATAAATCTGACCAAAGAATCATTCTGAATGTGAACTGCGGAAGCCTTGCTTTTGTGAGTTCCTGTAATTTGATTCGCTCAGTGATGAAGTAAGGAATTAGTGGATGAAAATAGTTGAATCTTGATTGATAAAAAAAGTATATCATCGTTGAAAAATGCTATTCAGACTTTTGAAGATAAAGAATGGAATAGACGTCAAATTTCTGATACTATCAGGGAAAAACTACAGAAATATAGTTAATTTTGTCGTGATAAAATTTGCTTTTTTTAATAATCTGTGTAAAATTATATGTATTTTACACATCATCGTTCTAAAAAAATGGAAAAATCAAAATGAAATCTTATTGATAAAAAATGATTAATCGAAAAGGATATTCATAAAATTAGACTAATTAAATTCTTTGATATAACAATTTATGGATTATTAATATCATCATTAATATGATTATTCTTTGTTATAGATGGTAACGAAACAATGATAAATATAGTTTGCTGAATATTTGTATGATTATGTATTATTGGAATCTACTTACTATTTTATACTATATTATTTTTTGAGAAAAAAAAGAAAGATGGAAGAATTTATAATATTTTATGATTCTTACAATATGAATGAAATATTATAAACTGACAGGCTAACTGAAAAGGTACAGCTTATTATAAAAACTGAAATATTGCTAATCAATGAACATTTAAAAATGGAAAATTAGATGGGAAATGAGTTTCATATTATGAAAATTGAGAAATTCGTTATAAATGAAATTTTAAAAACTGAAAAGCCGAATGAAGTGGTACAGTTTATTTTCAAAATTGAAATATTGCCTTTCAATGAACCTTTAAAAATGATAAACTAGAATGACAATGAACTATGTACTATGAAAGCTGAGAAATTCATTATAAATGACTGTTCAAAAATTGATTACCTAATTGAAAAGGTACTATATATCACAAAAATTGAAACATTGCTAGCCAATGAAGATATCTAAATGATAAACTGGAATGAAAATGAGTTATTTATTATGATAATTGAGAAATTCTCTGCAAGTGAAATTTTAAAAATTGAAAGTTTAACTGAAAATGAATTCTATATTATAATAATTGAAATAAATGGCAGGAATGAATATTTAAAAATAGTAAATTAGAAGGACTCTGAAAAACATTTTATAAATCATGAAATTTATTATATGAATGAAATTTTAAATCATGATTATTTGATTGAGAATGAACTATCTATGATCAAAATTGATATGAAATTTATAAATGAAAATTTAGAAAATGAAAAATTTGGGATTTATCAAAAAGGTTTCAGATATTGTTACATAAATTATTATTTCGAAAGAGATAATATTTGTTCTTTATTCTTTTCTTCTCGCTCTATTTTTGTTATATCCATGTAGATTTCATCTCGGAATTTTCAATTACAGTAATGAGTCTCTTTTCTTCTTCCATATTCTTTGAATCAGACTTTTTTATAACATTTTATTGCTCACTGATTGAAAGCAAACACATGAAGGTCTATATTACGTAAGTTTAATGTGTGAAATCAAAATAATAAAATCGCATTAATCGCATCTGCTCAGTATCATTTGTTATGTTCCTCAAAATCTCCTATTCATATTCAAATAGTCGCAATTTGGTCTATATAATTAATTCTTCATAGATCAACCATTCATAATAATTTGTCCTCATCTTTTTTTATTATCGCAAATGCTTTTGTGGTAGGATCGTTATCTTTTGAAATATTTTCAAGGAAATCCTTTTCTGATATGATTGATATAATCGATTTTGTATTATTTACTCAATCTGAGATTCTACAATCATTCATCCATTTGGTGAAAAGCTCATAGTCATTAACATTAACTGGAGATAAGTAAACATTACCTCGTAAGATTTTTGGAAAATATTTCATTTTATTGTTAATTATTAATTAAATTATTTATTCTTTTCTTGCCAATCTGGTCTTAATATTTCCATAAGAATTAAATCATACCATTCTCAATTACAATATTCACAATGATGTTTCTTTCAAACTTCTTGAAATCAGACTTTTTTATAGCATCATATCCCTTTTTTGTTAAATGTTTTAACCCATAACGATATATTATACAAATTTAGTGTATTAAATGCGAATGACAGTAAGGCATTAACTGCATCAGTTCCATATCATTTATTGTGCTCATCAATTTCTCATATCATTATTCAGAGTTCGGCGGTCTGATTTATATGTTTTATATGATATAATCATGTCACTCAGATAAATTTATCATCACTTTTTCTTACAATCGCAAATTCATATTCTCAGTTTTTTGATATTCCTTCTAAATATAATTTACCAGATTGAAGGGATACCATTCTTGGAGTTCAATGAGTTCAATCTGTAATTCTGGAATCATTACTTCGTTTAACAAAAGTTTCGCTATCTTCTAAATCTATTGGTGAAAGGTAAATTTTACCTCGTGATATTTTTGGAAAATATTTCATTTTATGAATAAGTAAATAATAAATTAATTATTCTTTTTTTGCCAATCAGGTTTCAACATTTCCATTATAACTAAATCATGCCATTTACCGTTACAGTACTGACAATGGTGTCTGGTTCAAATTTCTTGGAATCAAACTTTTTTGTAACATGCGATAGCTTTTTTATTGAATGATTTTACTTGTAAGAAAACATTATATAAATTTAATGTATCGTATGAAAATGACAACATAGCATTAATTGCATCTGCTCCATATCATTTACTATGTTCATCAAAGTCTCCAATCGAAATTCAAAGTTCAGCCGATTGATTTATATGGTCAATATGAAACAATCATACAGTTCAGAGAAGTTTATCTCCATCTTTTCTGATTATTGCTAAATTGTATTCTCAGCTTTTTGCTACATTTTCTAGCCATTCTTTTTCACTTGTTATTGATATAATCTGAGTTCAAGTTGTTATTCAGTCTGTAATTCTTTTGTCATTCATCCATTTTGTAAAAAGTTCATAGTCATCCGTATGAATTGGCGAAAGGTAAACATTACCTCGTGATATTTTTGGAAAGTATTTCATTTTATGAGGTTGCTGATATAAAATCTATTTTCAGATATAATTTTAAATTAATATATTTCAAGGCGTTTAAAAATGCTCCTATACCAACCAATAGGAGCATTTAGCACACCAATTATATATAGTAATATTTTCTATTTTTTTACGAAAGAATTATAAACTTTGCGGTCTTTTAAGACTGATAATATTTTATCCAATGCTTGAAAAATTTGATTTCTATCTTTTGCTTTTTCTTCCTCTGGTAATTCTTCATATGGTTTGGCAAGTGTTGGATCTCCGTATTCTTTATCGTATACCCACTGGTTTCTTTTTAGTCGTTCTTCATGTACAATACTTGAAAATTTTTCAATCTCATCAAAACTAAATTTTTGTTTATCTAATCAATCTGTTACTAATTTATCAAAAACTAGTCAAATAGCCACTTTTGCTGCTTCTAAATTCTCATACTGCCAATTAGATGGTAAATCTTCAAAGCTTGTGTTTGCTATATCTACATCTTCTGTATTATGAATTTTGTTCCATTCTTCATCTTTTGATTTTTTAATTCTTGGTTCATAACTTCAATCTCTCCTTTTACGTGTAGCTCTCCATGCCTCATGTAGATCAGCTCACATTGAACAACTAAGTTTATATTTCCAATCTTCTGGATCTTTTGATAATATTAACATCAAATCTTCCATTTTTTCCTTCTTTTTTTCTCTATCTCCCTCTCTTCTATATACATCTCTCATGACTTCATAGTGGTCTGCTGATGAATATTCTTTTGTTCACATTTTTGATTCTAATCATAGAATATAAGGATCTTCCTCTACTTCAATATAAAATAGCGAAGCAACTTCTTTATTGACTGAATCTCTAATAGAATCTGCATTCTTTTTTCTTTTACCGTCTAAATTTTTTGGCGTCTCCATTTTTTAATAAATAATAATATAAAAATATGGTAAAATCTTACCTACTTAACTGAGATTGTAGTTCCTCAAATCTTTGCATTACCAAAATTAAGTGCAATATATGTGTTTCATTTTTTTACTGGAGTGATAGTGATTTTAGCTTCTCCATCCTGAACTAACATTACTGATACAGGATTTAGTGAAATATTTGTATTACTTGCAATTGCTGTGAATGGAATATTTAATGCTCAATTATATTTAGCTCATGAGACTTTATTTGTTACACGGATAGTAATTTGAGTAGATCTTTCTATCATTACAGAATCATCAAATCCTTTTTCAACTTCGATATTCCACTTGTTTACAAATTCTTTTCATTTAACATCAAGTCCATCAAAATTTAATTCAATCAGATTTTTCTTTTCATTTTGTGCTAGTGGTTTTTGTTCAACTGGTTTAGATTCTGGTAATTCAACTTTTTTAATTTCTCATGTTGATTCTTTAACTGCTCATGTAGAATCTTTAACTTCTCATGATAAAACTATTTCTCATGTTGATGTTCAATGATTTTCTTCTTTATTATTCTCTTCTTTTACTTCTGGTTTAGGTTCTTGTTTCTCTACCACTTGATTTGGATATGGAGCATCTACTGATTCAAGTAAAGCGATTGGATCTTTTGTATTTTGGAATAACTGTATTCTACATAATCACTTTGCAATAATTTCTGAATGTCATTTAGAAAGGTCTGGACATCATGCAAATGCATATGCTGGTCTTCATCAGCTATTTTTATCAATTTCAAAGTGAACATGGTATCATCCTAGTGCTCAGAATGTATTTCATGTATTTCAAACTTCTCAGATTCTTTGTCATTTTGTCACAGTATCTCAAGCTTTTACTGAAATACTATTCATATGTGCATATGTTACAAAAAGAATTTCTCCGTTAAACTTGAATTTTATATTTACTACATTCCCATATGCAGAATTATATCAAGCTGAATAAACTTCTCCGTCTGCAATTGCATAAAGTGGAGTTCATTTTGCTGATGCGATATCTACTCCGTAATGAGCTCATGCTGCTTGATTCCATTCTTCTTGGTATGATCCTCACCAAAGTGTAGTATAAATATCTGTATATACTTTTTCATTTACATATGTTGTGTAATCAGCATTATTGATAATTGGCAATTTAATTTTACATGAATCTGGCATAGAATTTCGTTCCATTGTTCTACATTCCAATGTAGACACTTGAAATAATGGATAAACAAGACTTGTATTATTTTTTAGGTTGTCTCATGATCATCGCATAGTAGCCCATCAGATAAACAAAAAAGCTAGAACTGCTTCTCACGCATACACTCGCCAATGAGAACATTTTGACGCAACATTATAAAGTTTTTCAACCCTCCTTCATCTATGATGATGAGAAATTATTCTCCTTCAGAGGGCAAGATTAAATCTTTGATAAGCTTGTTCATAACCAGATCGTTTTACCATTTTGTTTTTAATTTAGAATAAATTACATAACTGATTATATTCATAAAAATAAAAAATGTCAAATTTTTGAGGACTTTTTTAGTTTGAAAAAGAAAGGCTAAAAAATATAATATTTGTCGGTTTTTTATTTCATTTTTTTGGTAATGAAAAAGTATTTGTCCCTGATCGGTATCACTGCTTTAGTTTTAATTATCGGTTGGCTATGATATCAGGCTCTTTTTGCGTATTTAGCAGAGCATACGTATTATTTTTGAATGCTGTCTTCTGGTCAAAATTGGTGAGTTTTTCTTTCTGCTTTGGCGTGTGCTTGATGTTTCCCTTTGCTATATTTGTTTCTGAGCTCAAAATTTAAAATCAGAAATTTGATTATGCGATTCATAATTTGAGCTTGAGTTTTTGGATTAATACATAGCAATATCAAATGAGACCCTATTTGATTCTGAAATATAATAACGATTTTCAATACTATATTGCTTGTTTGTTTATGAACTTATTTAATACTTTGATTTTCCGCTTTATGAAGTTGGATTGAAAGAAAACGGGTAAAATTTAGTCAATTTCGCTGGCAGGAAATATTTTTAAGTTTCTGAATCTGATTTTGTAGTTTTGTAATTCTTGTTCAAATCTTATTATGAATTTGATTGTTGTATTGAATTGTAAGTTGGATTCTTTTCTTGTGATTAGGATTTATGATTCGATATGAAAGAGAACAACTCTGAAAACGATGAGAAATAATTTGAGGTATATTAACCCAATTTAAGGAATGAGTTACAGCTTGAGAATGGAATGTAAATTCGAAAAAATTTTGGAGCTGAAAAAAAATCTGATTTTTGGCTATATTTTTACCTGTTCTTTTTTCGGTAGCTTATTTATATATGTGAATACAAAATGCATTCACTCCATATTCAACGGCTTGGGATGCTAACCATGAATATATGTATATTCCAAAAATATTAGCTGAAAATGCTGGGATTTATCGATGAAACGGTGTATGAGGTGGAATGCCATGATTCTGGCACCAATTCTTAACTTTCGTTTTTTCCTTAACTGGATGCACTAATTGATGGTTTGGATTATCTCCAGATAACATCGCGATTTCTATGAACAATATAAGTGCTTTTCTCGTTTTAATTTTCTGAATTGCTATAATTTTCCAGATATTTTCACTCATCAGTAATAAGAAACAAAAAAATGAAGATGAAAAATCTGAGCTAAAAAAATGAAAAGATTCGATTACTGATGTTGAAATGAATAATTCAAATTGAATAACTATGTGATGGTATATCTTGTTACTATGGCTAACTGGTTGAATGTGAGCATTTCTTGTAATCGTCGATAATAAAACAGATTTATGAGTGATGGCATTATGCTTGTTGGCTCTGTTAGCAGGATTAATCTTTCTTCAAAATAGAGAGAACTCTAAAAACAAAAAAGATTTATTTAAATATATCTTGGTTGCGTGACTATTTTTTGGATTTGCTGCCTTAGCAAAAATTACTGCATTTGTTGATTTTGTTTTGTTCTGATTATTACTTGTATGCTTGCGATTCTCTTCATTGACAGGTCTTGGACTATGAATAATGGTTATGTGACTTGTAAGAAAATTTAACGTTTTGACTTCTTCAGTTATGCTGACTGATTCGAATGCCTTATGGTTTATTATTATCTGATGAATTATCACAGTTGTATGACTTATGTTACACTTATTAAAACGTTCAAATAGAAAAGATTTCTGAAGAAGTTTTAAGGATTTGATTATTTTGTGAGTCTGATTTTTACTTCCTCTTATTGTTCTTAAATTACCTTGGACTACAATCAGTCAAATAATGACTGACAATTATTCCTTTTCAAATTCCATAAAAGGTGTTTTCTTGAGTATGGATACAGAAAAGAAAAATGAAATAAATAATAAATTCTTGGCTCAAAATACAGAGAATGAAAATATTAATAATATAGATGCAATTACAGATTCCGATGATATTGATTCAATTGAGGTTCAAGATTCTGTGGATTCTACTATATTATCTTCAAAAAATGATAAAACATTTCAGCAATGTTCATCTGCTGGAAATATTTATTCAGATAAGGAATTAAATGAAAATTTACAGGTGCTTGATGGTTGAAATTGATGAGAAGACTTGTGAAGATATATATGATATTGATGGAAACAGTTTACGAGTTCAAATTTATTTAGTATTGATGAAGATACTGCAAATAAAAAATGGTTTAAATTCTTTAAGGCTATGTGGCCCAAAAGTAGTGAATGTGGTGAATCTTCAGATGCGAATAATGTTATTTGTGAAAAGAATTTAACATATTGAATTATGAAATTAGTATGGCCAACAAGTGATACTTGTTATTGATTTAATCATGATGCTAAAGTGTTGTGTAATAATGCAAATGTTATAGATAATTTTAGGATTGATGATTTGCGTGGAATATATGAGAATTGAATAAAAAATAAAAATTGAGAAGCCTGACAACTATTAAAATCTGCAATAGATGCTTATGACAAAGCAAAATCTGAATGAACACTTTGATTCTGATCTTCTAATGTTGCGATATTCCATGATGAAATAGTTAATCTAAGACAGTACTACCAGTCCCATAGTATTTCATCCACTGAAAATTCTATAAGCATCCCTTATAGATATCTAGTTCCATTAAATATTTCGTACAACTGGTCATTACAGAATTTGAGTAGTTATTATACAGATATTGGATTTTTCTGGATTTTTGTATATGTATTCTTGTTAGTTGCCCTAATTTATGCTATTGTAAAGAAAGATAAAGTTTTAACTTCAATTACTTTGACTACTCTTATTGGCTGGTGAATTTGGTGGATTATATGATCATCTATACTTTGGTACTGAACTGCTTTAATATCTTGGACTATGATTACTGTTGCCCTATTCTGGGATAAAATTTTGCAAAAGAATGGTAAAGAGAATCCAAAGATTATTCCACAAATTTTGATTATACTTGTTTGAATCTTATTCTGAATTCAGATTATATTTAACTTTTTGAGGATAGCTTCTCAGTGAGCTAATTCTGTATTTGTGTGGTATAAGTGAAATGTGGGAACTATGCAAGTTTTTGATGATAATTTGCAAGCTAGTAATAAAACTAAGTACTGATACACAGCGAAGAACATATTCAATCTACAGTTCCCTCAATATAATCCAATCATTAATGCGTTAGCTGACCGTGATAATAAAGATTGAATAATTATTGCCTGAACGTATATCCAATATTTCTTATGAAATCAATGGAATATAAAATGAGATTGAATGCTTGGAGGATTCTATAAAAACTCTTCGGATTGAGATTTGTGTAAAACATATCGAAGATTAAAAAATGATAATACTCGTTATTTAATTATTGATCCTAATATCTGAACTGTAACTATGTGAGAATGAAATGAGACTTTATTCTACAGATTCTTTGCTAAACTAAATGGAGACAAAACTAAAATTGAAAAAGATGGGACTATAACAACTCTGGTAAGATTAGCCAAGGAAGGTTATTTAAAGTTACTTAGCACAAATAATTTATGATCTAAATATGCTTTAACTGTTGATGATGATACTATTAGAAATTATTTTGGAGAAAATCTAACAGATGATGAACTAATCCTGACTAGATCGAAAATGGCTGTTTTACAATATTTTAATGATGCAAATTCTATATTCTGATCTATTGCCGGAATCTTTATATCAAGAATTATGAATGATACAAAAGCTTGAGTTGAAGATATTGCTAATATTTACTGATTAGAAATTGATGGTAATAAAGTTGCTAATGTCGCTACTTCCTTTATAAATGCATATACAAGTTGAAAATCTATTGAATGAATTGCTAAAGAATTAACACAGGAGGAAAGAACAGTCTTAACGACATATGTGAATCTCTATTTGTGATATAAAAAGTGATGAGAAAATGAGATTTCATCTATGGTTCAAAACTTATTAATGAGCAGTGTAAGTGGATGAAGTCAAGTAATTGCACTAGAATTAAATTAATAATCCTTAATAAAGATGGGAGACAAAAAAAGCAGCTCTTTCTGAGCTGCTTTTTTCATAAGATATAAAGTTTATAGATTATCAATTTATTAAGACTTTTACTTGATGCACAAAATCTTTTACATCTTTTTCTAAATCTCATGATTTTTCGATGGAACATCATGCTGCATTTGCATGTCATCATCATAAAAAATGTTTTGCAATATCTCTACAATTATATTTTCCCTTTGCACGGAGACTAAACTTTATATGATCTTCTTTTTCCTTTCACAGAATAACTAATTCCTGATCTTTGATGTCTCAAATCAAATATAAAGCATAATCTGCACTATCTGGGTGTAATCCGTATTGTTCCAATTCTTCCTGTGAATATCGGGAATAAATTATATCTTCATCCCTTTTCATTCTACCAAGAATTATTTGCATAAACTCTAAATCTTCAAAACTTTTGCTACGAAAAACATTATCAATAATCAATTTTTTATGGGCTCATTTTTCTAGTAATGATAAATTATTTCTTGACACACGAATTGATTCTTCTCCTTCATCAAAACGGAAATTTCCACTATCTGTCATTATTCATGTCAATATGAATGTAGCTATTTGAGAATCTATCAAATCTGGTCGCCATTGCTGAGTAAGTTCAAAAACTAATTGAGCAGCACTAATAGAACTATCATCACGAAATTCAACTGAATTTGGTAGTTCCTTTGAAAAAATATGATGATCTATAATAACCTTTTGCTGTTTATCAAAATATGCTTCATGTCAATGTGTAAACTTTTTTATCATATTATATGTAGAAAAATCAACAAATACTAAAAGATCATAATTTAAATAATCGAATTCCGTTTGTAAATTTTGAATATTTAAAAATGAAAAAGTCTCGCTAGGAGTGTCTGGAGTAAAATATGAAATATTTTTTCAGAGTTTTCATAATTGCAATCAAAGTCCATACATTGATCCTATCGCATCTCCATCAACCGATTGATGCCCAAAAATTGCGATATTTTGTGCTTGTTCCAATCTTTTTTTTAATTCTTCTCACTGCATTATTTTAGTATTAATTATAAATTATTCTTGAATTATTTTTTTAAGTTCTCCTAATCATTTCTCTGAAACTTTCATCTCATTTCATAAAACTTGAATCGTGATATCTCATGGATTTCAAGCTACAATAGTCATTAATGATTTCATTTTTGAGAACGGTAGATTTTCTGCTGTAATAATGAGAATCTCTTTATCATCCAAAGTATAATCATCTTTTGTCTCAGAGTCTTGTTTTTCTTCTTTAATTTCTTCCTCTTTTCCTTTGCCATCATCTGAATTTTCTATATTTTCATCTTCACCTATTACTATACCATTTTCTTGCGTATCTGGATCTGATATATCTTCTATAACATCTTCCGTATTGTCTTCATCCACTTTTTCTTCTTCGGTTAAATCTTCGTCCATTTCTATATCTTCAAGTTCTAAATCTTCTAGAACCGTTTCTTCATTATTGAAGGTACTTTTATTCTGATTCACTTTATTTTCTTCTGCCATTTTTGTATTTTCTGCCACAATTTCAGCTTTTATACGCTCTATATTAAGTTGTTGTTGCTCTCCTGCCCTGGCTTTTTTAACAGCTGAAACTGTATCATTTTCATCGAAAGATCATCAAGCTAATTCTTTTAATTTTTCACGTGAAGTTTTTACAATTTTAGAGATCTGAATTCTGTTTTTCTTCCATCATGATACAATAACTAGATCAAACTTTGATAATCCATATGTTTCTGATAAGAATATATCAAAACTATCCGAAATATCCTCGATTGTAATGAAAAATCACTTTTTCTTTGCGCGACGAATGTCTTTTATGTATCATACAATTTCAAAGTTACCAACGTCTGTTTTGTCTTTGATATTAGAAAGTAAAGTTCTTTTTTTGATAAACTTATATAATCAATCCAAAGGATTTCATGAAACAAAACTCTTGAAAACATCCTGTTCCATCATCAATCTTTCCATGAGAGTAGATTTTTCAGTCTTCTTTAATGGAATTTTATTTTCTAGCTCTCAAAACAATCACTGACTTGCATTTGCGGAATTTGAAATCCAGTTAATAATTTGATCTACATTATTTCGTAACACTTTACGATCTTCGAATTGATCCAAAGCTCATGATTTGATTAATCATTCCAAACTTTTTTTATTTATGACTTTTGAACATCTTTTACAAAAATCTTCAAGTGAAGTAAATTTTCATCACCTTTTTCTCTCCTCCTGAATCTCTTCTCATGTATCGAATCAAACTCACTTAATAGAAATAAATCAGATTCTTACGCTCTGGTCAATGGCTGCAACATGATTAAATGAAACATTCACATCAGGTTGTAAAATATCAATTCATCTCTGCTGAATTTCAGAGAAATAAAAACTCTGAGTATCTATATCTTCTTCTACAGAACGTATCAAGGCTGCTGAAAATTCAATTGGATAATGAACCTTTAGGTAAGCTGTCTGATATGCAATCATGGCATAACATACAGAATGCGATTTATTGAATGAATATGAAGCTGCTGGCTCTATCATTTTTTCATAAATCTGAGTTGTGGTTTCAGGTTTATATCAATGAAAAGACGCTCAACGTTCGATGAACTCTTTCTTTAACTGTTCTATTACGTATTTTTTCTTTTTTCAGACTCCACGACGAAGGAGATCTGCCTCTCAAAGGGAGAATCATGCCATTGCTTGTACAAGGAACATTAACTGCTCCTGATAAACAGCTATTCCATATGTTTCTTTTAGAAATGGATCGAGATCTTCAATCAGCTTCCTTCTCTCTTCTTCAGCTACTTGTGCTCAATATTTTTTGGTCAATTCTGCTTTTAGGTCTGGGTACATATATTCAATTTCTTCTTTTCATAGTCTCCTATTAATATAACTTGGAATGAATTCCATAGGTCACGGACGATAAAGGGCATTCATGGCAACCAAATTATCAATTTTTTCTGGAATTAGTTCAATCAAATAACGACGCATTCACGCGGATTCAAATTGGAATATTCATGTAGTATCTCCTTGTTGAAAAATTGATTTATATGTTTCTTCGTCATCGATTGGAATATCTAAACTCATTGTTTCCAAAAACTCTTCAAACATTTCTGGAATTTTTTCTCATTTCTGATCTGCACGAGCCTTGATGATCTTTACGCAGTTCTTGATGATGGAAAGATTACGTAATCATAGGAAGTCCATTTTTAAAAGTCAGATTGATTCTAATGTTGGTCAATCATATTGGCTTACGATAGTATGGTCTTCCTCTTTGTTATATTGAGTTGGTGTGTAAGTGGTAACTTTTTCTGGAGCGATAATAATTCAACAAGCATGAACTCACATCTGGCGAAGATTTCATGTTAATTTATCTCAATATTCAATAGCCTGATGAATTTTTTCATCAGATTCATATATATTCTTCAATTCTGGAGCTCATTCTGGATCTTCTACTTGTGCAACTAATCATACTTTGTCTTGAAGCAGATTTGTTATATAATTTGATTTTTCAAAAGGTACTCAAAGAGTTCTGGCAACATCTTTGAATGCGGCTTTGGTTGCCATTTTCATGAATGTTCAGATGGAGCAAACTTTTTCGGCTCAGTATAAATCATAACAATGTTCAATTACATTTTGACGTAAAGAATCCTCAAAATCAATATCAAAATCTGGCATTGAAATTCTGGCAGGATTAAGAAAACGTTCAAAAAGTAAATCAAATGGAAGTGGATCAACTTCTGTAATTCATACTAACCAAGCTAGTAAGGATCATGCTCATGATCATCTTCATGGTCACACAGAAATTTGATGTTCTTTAGCTCGACGAACGTATTCAGATACAATAAGAAAGTATGAATTAAATCACATTTCCTTGATAACCTTTAGTTCATATTCCAAACGATCAATATAATATCCGAGTGAAAATCTCTTATCTCTTCATGGAAATTCGTTCTGATTTTTTTCTATGAAATCTTTTTTATATTGAGTGTATGTTTGAAGTGTAAATTTGTGTAAATCCTCTGGGGAAGTATCTTTCAATGCAGTCTCTAGCTGTCATTTATCAGTTCTTTTAACTAAATTTGCAATAATCTCTTCATCTCGTGAATATCTAAACCTTCTGGACAATCATGCGAATGCTCTCCAACGTAATTCAAATTCATATGCTTCCATTTTAGTTTTCTGTGCTACTTCTCACGACATCAATTCTTGGAGAACAAAAAAAATAAAAAAATCTGTATATAAAAATAATGTTTAGAATATGAAATTCAAGGAAAGAAATTTGTTTCTTCTCGCTTGCATTGAAAGTAAAATTTCATATAATTTAATGTTGGTGTGAAATATGGTATATTTCACCAAAAATCTGATTAATTTACCTTACATAAAAATAAATGAAAAAATCTCTTATAAAAGTTATTATTGCTTTGGTTCTTTTTACCGTTATAATTGCTACCGTGCAAAATGTAGATGATTATTCTGCGGTTTTTAATAATAATTCATCTATTTGAAGTTGAGAAGAAAAGCATGTTGATAACATCATTAAAAAAGATGAAAAATCATTAAATTCTTGGCTAATTCTTTATAATAACGATATGTTCAAAAAAGTTGAAATTGAAGATAGCGTAACTCTGAAGTGATATATATTGAGCTGAAGTGAGGAAAAAACTTCACCATTCCCATTATGATGAACGAAAACTATCGATAATTATTATCTCATTACGACAAAAAAACCTGCTGATACTAGCATAACAGAATTATGATTAAATTTAACTGGGAGCACTTTAATTAATACAGTTTACAATGAAGAAAATATGTTTATCAGCTTTTTGAAAGAGTTTTGATGAATATTACTATTTTTCTTGGTATTCATAATATGATTCCGTCTGATGATGTGAAAAGGAAATGGAGCATGATGACTAATGGATATAAAGGTTTGAAAGAAATCAACAAAAGAATCTAGCAAGACTAGATTTTCAGATGTAGCATGAATGGAAGAAGTGAAAAATGAACTTATGGAAGTTGTAGATTATCTAAAAAATCCTGAAAAATATCGTAAAGTATGAGCTAGACATCCAAAATGAATATTATTATATTGAGAACCAGGTTCTGGGAAAACATTACTTGCTCGTGCTGTAGCATGAGAAGCTGATGTGGCATTTTTTAGTGCATCTGGTTCAGAATTTATGGAAATGTTAGTTTGAATGTGAGCTGCAAAAGTTAGAACTCTTTTTAAACAAGCGAAAGATGCATGAAAGGCTATAGTTTTCATAGATGAGATAGATGCCATCTGAAAGAAAAGATGAAATGGAACTACAGGATGACATCAGGAGCAAGAACAGACTTTGAATCAGATTTTAACAGAGATGGATGGTTTTGACAATCAGACTAATGTAATTGTAATGGCTGCAACGAATAGACCTGATATTTTGGATCCAGCTTTACTTCGTGCTGGAAGATTTGATAGAAAAGTTTATGTAACCTCTCCTACCGCCGAAGAAAGAACTGAAATATTCAATTATTATTTAAAAAAGAAGCAAGTTTCTGATAAGGTTAATTTAAAAAGTCTAGTTAAGAGAACAAGTGGTTTGGTTTGAGCTGATATTGAAAATATTGTAAACGAAGCAGCTCTTAGAATTGCAAAAGATTGAAGAACGGTTTTGGAACCAGAAGATTTTGAGTATGCTTTGGAGAAAGTGATTATGTGACCTGAAAAGAAATCTAAATGAATTCAAGAAAAAGAAAAGAGAATTATTGCTTTCCATGAACTAGGACACGCTTTGTTGGCTCATGTACAGCCCGAAGCTGATGCCCCTGAAAAAATTTCTATCGTGAGGAGATGACATGCTCTTGGATTAACTTGGATTACTCCTGCTGAAGATAGAAATCTCTATTCTAGAAATTATATTTTATCTGAGGTGGCTGGTCTACTTGGATGACGTGCTTCTGAAGAAATTTTCTTTGGAAAGGATAATATCACGACTGGAGCTTCAAACGATTTCGAAAGAGCTAATAAAATTATTAGAGATATGATAACTAAATATGGAATGGATCCTGAAATTGGATTGGTAGTTTATCCAGATGAACAGAGTTCTGATTTTTCTTTTTATAAACCTTATAGTGATGAAACGGCAGAAAAAATAGATGAAAGAGTAAAAAAATATTTGGAAGATGCTTACGATGTAGCCAAAAGTACAATTTTGAAACATAAAAAAACTATAGAAAAAATTGCTGAACTTTTGATAAAGAGAGAATATATTTCCGGTGAAGATTTCTCCATGATGGTTGAAAATCCTGATAAAATAGATGAATTTAGAGATGCTGATGAAATTGTAACTAAAGCTGAAGAAAATGGAGATGAATCTGAAAGTAAAACAATTGATGAAGTAAAAAAAGAGGATGGCAATAAAGGGAAAATAAAAAAAGCTAAACCTAAAAAAGATGTTAAAAAAAATACTACTTCTAAAAAAGCTTAAAAATTTTTATCCAAGGAATAGATATTCATGAAAAGTTTAATTGCTTTAGATCGATATACAAATAAATATTTAAATATAAATAAATTTTCTCCTGAGATTTTTGATAATTTAAAAGTTGGGGATAGAATCGTCTATGAACAACCTGACCCAAAAACTGGAGCTATGAAACTTTCAATCTGAACTATAATTTCGTGAGGAGTACAGTCTGGAGATAAAGATAAAAATTTCTTTTCTGCAGATTTTGTAAGGATATTGGAATGAAAGGAAGAAGAAGAATTTAATACTCAACAAGAAATTGCGTTAAAGATATTTCCAACATTTAAGAGAGAATTTCAGGAAGATTTCCCAAATTCTGTACCTGTAACAGCCAGATTTCAGATTTTTTCTGATCAGCTTTATTTCTTCTTTTATTCTGAAGAAAGATACGTTTTTACAGAGTTTGTAAAAAGATTTAGGGAAAAACTATGAAAAAATATGTTCTTATTCCAGGTTTGAGCTAGAGATATGATGAGAATGTCCCCTGGAGCTGATGGAATGATGTGTAGTTCTGGTCAATGTCTATGCTGTAAAACTTGTACAATGTTGCCAAATATTGAGATTGAAAGTGTTGTTATGCAAAATTTGGAATGAAGAGATATTGAAAGGTTAAAATGAAAATGCTGAAAATTGAAATGTTGTCTGCTTTATGAGCTAGATTTGTATGTGGATGAGAGTAAAAAGTTTCCTCGCAAATGATCTAAGATAGATATGGCTTGACTTCGTGAAAGAAGATCTGATGAAAATGGTGATAATACATGAATCGTTGCATCTTATAATATTATAACTCAAGATGTAAATATCAAAACTAGTGATTGATTTATCAGAATTCCTGTGGATAAGTTAAAAGGGAAAGTGAAAGAGTCTCCTTCTGAAGGAAAGCAAAATGTAGAAAATAAGGAACAATAGTCCTCTTGATTTTTATTTTATTGATTATTGTTTAGAGATCATTATAATGAATGGAAATAATAAAAATACTTAAAAAAAACAGATTTGACTTTTAGTTTTTTTAGAGTATCTATGAAACAATTCTTAGCTCGGGTTTTGGTTATATTGACCATTATTCTACTAATGGCTGTGATTGCACGAATTATTAAGTGATTTTTGGGTAAGTCTAATTGACTGAAAAATAAGATTGCGCTTTCTTGGAAAGAAAAAATAAAGTCTAAACAAATAAAGAAAGAGCTTAAAGAAAATAAGGAAACTATAATAAATCCTAATGCTGAAGACACCAAAAACGATGAAAAATTTCAAGAAATCATAGAAACTGCAGTAGCTGAAAAGAACGAAGAAGAAAATATTGAAGAGAATAAAGAATCCAAAAACGAGAAAAAAGATAATAAATCTGATACCATACAAGAAGATTCAGAATCTTCTGTTTTTGATGAAACTGCTTCACTCGATACACCTAGTGAGAAAGTATTGGATGAAAAAGAAAAGAAGATGATTGATAGAATAATTATCGATGCTACAACATTGAAGAACTGATGAAAATATGATGAATATGAGAAAAAAATCATTGAATGATTAGCTATCGATCCTTCAAATTTAGAATTAACAAAGATGTTAGCTGATTATTATTTTGTGATTTGAAGCTATAAAAAGGCCTTACCTTTACTAAAGAAAATTACCGAGTGGACTCCTGATGATCACAAGTCTTTGTGGCAGATTTGAGAAATCTATTTTATAAACTGAGATAATTGAACTGCTGAATTATTAGTTGATAAAGCTGTAAATCTAAAGCCGGATAGTCCGAAATATAATTTAAGCCTTGTAGAAATATATTATAATACTGGTAGAATGGTGGAAGCCATTTCTTGCATGGAAAAGGTTATAAAACTCAGACCTACGAATACAAACTATTTGTTTACTTTAGCAATGCTATATGAAGAGATTTGAGATATAGCGAATGCTAAAAAGAATTATTTTACGATTTTGGAATTTGAACCTAGCAATGATAAAGCTAAGAAAAAGTTAAGACAACTAACTGATTAAAAAATTAGGTTTGAAAAACCCCCGTGGGATAATTAATCCACGGGGTTTTTAATATTAATAGGATTGAATCGTCTTAAAGCAACTTGTCCGCTGCCTCAGCTAATGCACTTCTCACAGATTTTTGCATCTCGATATAGGCGAAGAACTTCTGCCCACGGAAGCGGTCAATTAGATGAGAAAGGCCACTAGTTTCTTTAGTGAGATACTGGACATCAATCTGATTAATATCTCCAGTAAAGACGATCTTCGTATCTTCACCAGCACGAGAGACAATAGTCTTCACTTCGTTCGGAGTGAGGTTCTGAGCCTCGTCCACGAGGATGAATGCGTGAGGGAAACTATCACCACGAATCATTGAGAGTGGCAAAAGCTCAATTCTATGGTCGTCCATCCAAGCAACAACTTCGGCCTCTTTTCTCTTTTTCTCTGTTTCCATCTTATCCATAATGAACCGGCAAGCACTACGAACCGGAGCGAGATATGGATTGTATTTCTCCTCCAGATTTCCTGGCAAGAAACCCATTGTCTTATTGCTAAGTTCGATAGCTGGTCTTGCAACCAGGATGCGGTCATACTCATCTCTTTGGGAAATAGCACAGGCAATAGCGAGCAAAGTCTTACCAGAACCAGCAGAACCAATGAGAGCTATTGCTGAAAGATCGGGATCCATCAGAATGTTCACCGCAAAATCTTGTTCGAGATTCTTTGGCTTAACTTTGGTCTTTCCAATCTCTTCTCTCTTGATGAGATCAAAGTCCTTCCCCTGCCAACGATAGATATGGTCTTGGCCATCACTGCAACCTTTCACCATTACTGGCTGATTGAGGTAAAGCTCAAGATCTGCTGTATTCTTTGGCAAATCTAAGTCCTCAGGATCAATCTCCTTAATCTTTTCACCGAGCTGGTCTGGATTACGCACCATATCATGGGTATAATCCTCAGCGTTGATGCCAAGTGCAGTTGCCTTGATGAGGACGTTGTTATCTTTCGTTACAATGGTAACATTGTCTCCTCGCTCTTTCAATATGTAGGCAACGGCGATGATACGATGGTCTGCCGTATCTTCTATAAAGATATTTCTGAAAGAATTGTCTGCATCTGTAGAAACTGTTGGATACTTTTCAAAGACGAAGAAGATTAAATTTCCTTTACCTTTTCCGAGAGAAATAGATGTTGGTGAGCCTCCTTCCTTAATAAGTTTCGTTAAATTTCTCGATGCCTGCCTTGCGCTAAGATTTCGCGACTCATTACCGTTCTTCAGACGGTCCAGTTCTTCCACTACCGTAATTGGAATCACGACATCATGTTCATCAAAGCTATACATAGCATTAGGGTCGTGAATCAAAACGTTAGTATCAAGAACAAATGTTCTTTTTTGCTTCTTAGATTTTGCCATAATATTATTGATTTTTTTGTTTTTATTAACTCTCCATTTTACGACCGGATAAGTCGGCAGGATACTTTTTACCTCCTTTCTACCTGCTTTAAATTTTATTTAACTTATATTTATAAAACTATATTATATAATTTACAATAAAAGTCAATACCTTCATGAGTAGTTGAATCTTGAAATTTTATAATTTAATTATAAATTAAAATTAGATTTTTATTCTTTTATCAATCAACAAATGGCAATATCTCTAGTCTACATGGTAGCCGGAATGTCTTCTCGTTTTGGAGGAAGAATTAAGCAATTTGCAAAAGTCTGACCAAATGATACAACTTTGATAGAATATTCTCTAAGTCAGGCTCTACCTGCAGGATTCGACCAAATAGTTTTCATTGTTTGAAATATGACTGAATGACCTTTTAAGGAAATATTTGGAGATGAATATTGGTGAGTACCTGTAAAATATGCGAAACAAACTTTCGACCCAGAAAGTCGTGATAGACCTTGGGGGACTGTCGATGCAGTTTGTAGCGCATTAGATTGTATAGATTGACCATTTGTTGTTTGTAACGGAGATGATATTTATGGGAAAAACTCTTTCAAAATAATGTATGACCATTTGAAAAATAATCCTGATGAACTTTGTACTTTGGGTTATATTTTGTGAAATGTAATTCCTGAAGTATGAAGTACTAATAGATGAATTTTTACCGTCGAAGACTGATATGTAAAAAACATCAACGAAACAATTTGAATTGAAAAAGATAAATTATCAGAATTCTGATTAACTTTGGATGATTTGTGTAGTATGAATATTTTTGGATTGAATAAAAAAACCTTAGAATCTTTAAATGAAATTTTGACTAACTTCAAAAAAGAACATGAATGAGATAGAAGAATTGAATGTTACTTGCCTGTAGAATTAACTAATATTATCAAAAATAGTTGAGTAAAAATGAGAATATACTCAACTCCTGATCAATGGTTTGGAGTAACTAATCCTGATGACGAAGCTATCGTGAAAAAGCAAATTGAAGAGTATGAGAATATAAAATAACTGTAATGATAATTTTTATTATACATCTTTTTTGTTAAAGATATTAATTGTTTTTAACTTTTCAAAATTGACATTATTATAGCTCGTTTTTTTATACTTGACAACTTGTTTGATTGATAACCAATAGTTGGCACATTTGTGGGTTGTTGTTCTTGAAATAAAGATTATGTTTTTTATACATTGTACTAGCCTAGTATATTGCGTATGGAGATATGACAATATGCTAAAGATTATATAGTTTTATATGTTTTTGTATTATGACGATGAACAACATTTTTAAGAAAACTTTAGCCTTACTGGCTTGTGCATCTTTAATAGGTCAAACCTTGATAACAGGCGTTGTCAGTGCTTCTGAAAAAATTACTGCTATTCAATCAGCTTCAGAAGTCTCAAAATCTGTATCGGTATCTTCTCGTGTTGATAGTACTGCTGTTAGTAAAGAAGTAAATAAATCTGTAAGTGATGTTAAACCAATTACGAATCATGATGTAAAAGTAGTTGCAGGATCAAATAATGAATCTAAAGATAAAATTATTAAAATTTGTGATAAGGGCACAACAAGGACTGCTTTGAATATTATGAAGGATGCTGTTAATGAAGAAATTTCAAGTAAAAATATCACAGGAATTATGGCTACTGTTGAAGGAGGTAAACTTGTTTTAATTTTAAACAAAGATAAGAAAATCTGAGATTTAACTCCTTACAAAGATTCTCTAACTAATCTTTTGTTGGGTTATGATGAGGTTTCTATTCGATCTAAATTAAAGCAAAAAGGATTTCTATTAGATATTTCCACTGTTAGCCAGTTAATTGATATTAATTTAGGACTAGATAATAAAAAACTCTTCGATTTGAATGTTTGGTTTATTGATTGTTCTGTTGAATTTCAATTAGAGTTTAGAACTGATAATAATTCTACACAAATTTGTGATAATACTACAACAAACAATGCTTTAATTTTAATGAAAGATGCTATTAATGAAGAGATTTTAAGCAAGAATGCTACTGGAATCAGAGCTACTATCGATGGAAATAATCTCGTTTTAATGGTTAACAAAGATAAACAAATCTGAGATCTAACTCCGTATGTAACTTCTTTAACTAGAGTAATATTGGGATACGATGATGATACTATATGGTATAGATTGGCACAAGAATGATTTACTTTTGATGTATCAAATGTTACACAACTAATAAACGTTAAATTGGGCGTTAATAATATAAAATTATACGATATGTCCGTTAGATTTAATGATTGTTTAGTAAAGTTCCAATTAGAATTTAGAAACGATAATAGTTCTATTCAAATTTGTAATGCTAATACAACAAATAGTGCTTTGATTACAATAAAGAATGCTATCAATGAAGAAATCCTGAATAAAAATGCTACCTGAATTAAGGCAAGTATTGAAGGAAACAAAATTGTTTTAGCTCTTAGCAATGGAAGAGATATCCCTGACTTAACTCCGTATGTTCAGCCTTTGTATGATGTTATACTAGGTTACAACACTGTTTCTATACGATCTAAATTAGCTGAAAAAGGGTTTATATTTACATCTTCTAATATTACTCTACTATATAATATCATCTTAAGAACAAACGATCAAAAAATCTTTGATGCCTGAGTCCTTTATGGTGATTGTTTAGTAAACTTTCAATTAGAATTTAGGGATGCTAATAGCTCTGCCCAGACTTGTGATGCCAACACAGCTAATAATGCTATGAATATCTTAAAAACTGCAGTTGATGAAGAACTTGATATTAATAAAATTTCTGGGATAAAGACTTCTATAGAAAATAATGTTCTTGTACTAACTTTCGATAAATGAAAAGAAGTTCACGATTTAACTCCATATATAAATTCTTTGATAGATGAAATCCTATGAATTGAAAGCAATAGTATTTGGTCTAAATTAGCTAAACAAGGATTCTTATTTGATGTCTCTGATGTTAACCAGTTGATCAATATAAATCTTGGCTTAGGTAGTAAAAATTCTTTCGATTTAAGTGCTAGATTGACTAACTGTATCTTGAAATTTAAATTAGAATTAAGGGTTGACAATTCTAATGGTAATAATTGATCATCTTCTGGATGAGGTTATTCATGAGGATGAGGTTCTTCAAGATGATGATCTTCAAGCTCTAATAGATGAAATTCTGATGATGAAGATTTATCATTTTGAGGAGAGGTTTCTGACTTAGAAAGGGCTTGTTCTATTGAATGATCTACATATTCTGACGAATTGAATAAAGCATATATGTGGGCTTGTAAAAAATGAATAGTCGCTGCTGATAATATCATGAAAGCAAATTTAAAAAGTCCTATAACTAGAGCTGAATTGGATAAAATGTTGTCTATATACGCAATAAAATTATTGTGAATGAAACATGTTCATGAAAAATCAGTGACATATCCAGATGTAAGCAATAAATTGGGAGATTTAGCATTCTATATCCAAGAGTGATATAAATTACAAATTATGTGAATACATGCTGATGGAACTCCTTTAAGCAGATTCTTACCAAACTCATTAGTAACTAGATGAGAATTCTGAACGGTATTCTCAAGAATATTATATGGAAATGAATATAACATTGAAAGTTCTAGTTATTATACAAAACACTTAGATCTTCTTAAAAATGCTGGAATATTAAGCAACACAAATCCTAAGATAATGGAAAAAAGGAGTCGAATATTGCTAATGTTATATAGATCTCAAAATGTTAAGAAAAGTAACTGAAGTATATCTCTTGAAGATATTGCTGCTATTGTTGCTGGAAAATAGAAGTTCATATAATTAAACATAAAAAAGCCTTGTCTTTGATAGATGAGGCTTTTTCTTAATTATAAATAATATATTATTTTACTGTCTTTTTTGCGTATGAACAAGTTGCTGAAACTTTATATCATTTTGAGGTTAGGTAAGCTATCGCTCTTTCAACTAATTCACCACCGATCCCCTGTCATCTAACCGAATCATCCACAAATGTGCGAGAGATATTATAAGTCTTCTCATCCACTTTCTCAAAATCAATTTCTGCTAAAATGTTTCAGTTTTCATCCTGTAAATAAATTCTATTTTCTTCTGTGATGTAGTTTTTATCCATTAGGAAAAATGAGAAATAAATCTGAAATTAGCTATCAGCTTTCATTCTATTAAAAGTAAATCATCCTATAATTATGAAGGCAATCATCAATAATCAGAGAATTCAAGCCGTCATTCACATTCAGAAAAATGAGTTTCATGTTAAAGCTCGCCTCATTCAATCTACTCAATATGCCAATGGATCAAATCTTGCCACTCGCTGTAACCGTGTTGCTGCTGTATCAAGAGGATACATTGCTCATGAAAGCATCATCAAAGGCATAATCAAGAAGTTATTAATCAACTGAAATCATTGAAAATCTGGAATTAGCGATGCAATAATTATTCATAACGCAGCAAAGAGTATAGAAACTCAAATCATGAATAAAATTGCAACAATTATTCATCATATTCATGGGAAACTAATTCATCAGAAAATCAAAAGTATAACGAGCAACATTAGTCATTGAAGAAATCAAGTAGTCGCTCATCAAAGTGTCCTTCATATCATTATAAATATTCTCATATTAGGAGAAACTAAACATTCTTTCATAAATCAGAGTTCTTTATCTCGGATAATATCGATTCATGAAGCTAAAGATCACATCATAGTATTAATGGCAATAATTCAAGCTGCAAGAAATCACATATAATTCTCTTGTCATGCTGCCTCAAAGATACCAGAGAATCATGCGGATAACGCAAAAAGCATAATTAAAGGCTGCCCAATTGTTCAGATTAATCTAGCTTTTTTCCTAAAGAATCTTTTTACCTGTCTCCATCGTAGGATGTATATAACTCTTATATTTTTCATAATAATATTGACGTAATAAAACTAACCTCTTCTTCTAGCATTCATAGAGGCTCTCATTCATTCAGATTCTGAAACTAATTCTTCACGAATATCTCTTCAAGTTAATTCAAGGAACACATCATCCAGATTATCCTTTCAAGTTTGTTTTTTCAGCTCATCGATTGTTCACATCGCTTGAATCGTTCCATGATCAATAATAGCTACCCTATCCGCAACTTTTTCCACTTCGTCCATATAGTGAGTCGTAATGAATATCGTTAATCACTGTTCTTTATTCATTTTCTTTAGATATTCTCGAATATGTGTTCTACTCTGTGGATCAAGTCAAACTGTTGGTTCATCAAGGAAAAGAATTCTTGGGTGATGCAGAAGTCACCTAGCCATTTCTAATCTTCTTTTCATTCATCATGAATATTGTTTCACAATTTTGTCTTTAAATTCCCAAAGCTCTACGAATTTCATTAAATTTTCAATGTCAGTTTTCATTTTATCATTAGGGACTCAGTATAGCATCGCATGAAAATACATATTTTCCCATCCAGTTAATTCATCATCTAGACTAGAATCTTGAAAAACTATTCAGAATGTATTTCTAACTGCGTGCTGATCTGCCAAATCGTTTCAATCAACTTTTACACTTCCGGAGGTTTTATCCAGCATAGTTGTAAGAATTTTGATAGTTGTAGATTTCCCTGCTCCATTTGGTCAAAGAAAGCCAAAAATTTCTCCTTTTTTTATATCAAAAGATATTCATTTAACAGCCTCAAAATCTCCATATTTTTTTACCAGATTTTTAATTTCTATTATATTATCAGATTGTGTTGTCATAAGTATTAAATTAAGATAAATTCAAATTTGTTTTACGATAAAAAATTTATCCTTTTTTTCAAGAAAGAATTAGTCATAAATTTATTGCATTTCTGATTGGAATCTGTATATATTAAATCGCATTTATGGGAGTGTAGCTTAGTTGGTAGAGCAGATCCCTCTTAAGGATAAGGTCGTGGGTTCGAATCCCACCCCTCCCAGGGGTTGTAAAATTTTGCTGAAATATAGTTCTCATGCAAATTAATGATAACTTGTGTGAGAATTTTTTTATAAAAAAACTGCCACAATCGTGGCAGAAATTTTATATTATGAATTTAATTATTACTTATACTTCTCTTTTAATTTAGCAATCTTTTCAGCTTTCTCTTTAGCTTTAGCAGCTTCTCTTTCTGCTCTAATTTCTTCCTTAGTCTTTACTACCTCTTTCACTTCTTCTTTCTCTTCTTCCTTCTTTGCAGCTTTTTCATCTACTTCAGCTACGATTTTTACCAATACTTCCCTTTTCAAATCATTGTAAGCGAATGCTACTGGATAAGTTCCAACTTCATTCAACTTTTTTTTGAGTTTGAATAGGTGAGATTCTACTTCCATTCCATAGACTTCCTTAATCTTTTCTACGATGTCGTTTTCATCAACTTTTGCATATAATGTATTGTCTTTATTAGCTTTTCTAGTAATTACGATTCCATCATCTGCAGTAATCTTTGAGAATAAATCCTCAAGTGAAGCAGCTTTCTTTTCTCTACTAGCTTTAGCAGCTTCCATCTTTTGAGCATAATTATTTTTCGCTTCTTTATCTGCAAGGATTGCTATCTTATTTGGGAATAATACGTTTCTAGCGAAAATAGGTTTAACTCTAACAATTTCATATTTTTCTCCTAAATGCTTATCATTTTGGAGCATAATTACCTCAATTGTTCTGTTTGTTGCTGATCTTTTTGCCATCTCTGAACACAAAAAAATAAAATAATTGTCAGTTTTGAGATATAATGATTCTTTTGAAAAATGCAATGGTTTTTTTGCAAAATTAAAAATTTTGATTATAATTTACCTGTCAGAATTTTTACTATATTTTGTAAAAACTTATGGTGGATACAGAAAAAAATGAAAATCTGGGTGAAAAACAGCAAGAAGAACAAGCTATCGTTATGCGTTATCTTTCTCTATTTAATGAGTTGGATAAATATTTTGATACATTAGTAGAAACTGATAGATTTATGCCATATAATGATAAACTCAAACAAATCAGCGAATGAAAATTTGCTATTTCTCGGTTTGTAAGATTACATTTGAGTGAATTGAAATATTTTGGTGAATTGAGAAACCATATTGCTCATGGACTAAAAGTGGATGAGTATCTTTATGCTATTCCAACTGACCGTGCGATAAATAAGCTTTCAGAATTTATTGAAAAAATCGTAGAACCTCCTCTATGTATTGATTACTTTAGAAAAGAAGTTTACACAGTTCATCTATGAGATAAAGTTTCAGAAGTCTTAAAAAATATAAAATCTGACTGATATACATATATTCCAGTTTATAACAATGAAGAAGAATTTTTGTGAGTTATAACTGAAAGCGGAATCCTTCAACGAATCGCAAATGAGATGCTAGATCAAAATTTTATTGATTTATCCAAAGTAAGAGTGGAACATTTACATATTTCCACGGCACTTAAAGATTATATGTTCGTAAGTAGTAATATTAATATGTACCAAGCCGATGAGATATTTACGACGAGGAAAAGAAAATGAAAATGACTCGGTGCAATGTTTATTACCAAAAATTGAACATCAAAAGAAAAGATAATCTGAATTATGTCTGGGAATGATATCGCATTAATAGATGATTTTGTAATGTGAACTGGACTATAAAATATAACAGCATTCGAACGTTAAAAACGTATTGACTTTTTTGCTATTATTAATATAGTTATTTTAAACATGATTTAATTAGCTATATTTTTGGTAATTATGGAAACTATTGAGAATTCGGAAAATAATCTTTATTCAAAAGGTGATCTTTCTGTAATTATTCGGAAATACGACCAGCTTTTTTTAATGTTAAATCATAGTTGATGTATAAATTTTAGCAGAAAATTTTGAATAAAACCGGATGATAGAATTGTTAATATACAAAGATGAGTAATTATGAATGGTAAGACAATATTTTGGGATTATCTATCTGCTACACATTGAATGGTTGAAAATCATGAAGATTTTATGCAAAAATGAAACGAACCGTATCTTCGTTGTATAAAATTTTCATTTTGATCTGGTAAATCTATAATTGTTACAACAAATAGCAACTTAGATGAGACTCCACAATGAATGCTTAATTTAAACAAACTTTATTTTGATTTGGATGATGATAATCGTAAATTATTTGACCAACTTTTATTATGAATAACTACGTTTGAATCGGGCCATTTTCTGTCTCACAAAAATATTTCTGGGCAGATAAAGAAAATAAGCAAAGAAGAACTTATGAGGATTTTGAACATGACTGAACAACGCGATTCTCAAGCTTAATTATAATTACTTGATTTTAAAAATATATTTGGCTATTATTGATATAGTTTTTTTTATTATATTTTTAGATTTTTATGGTGGAATGGGATCAATTAGTAAAAACTTTTTTGGAAAAGAATAAACAGATAAATCTATCTGCTATTCGTGATGAAGATTGAGTGAGAATAAAGCATATTCAAGATAGTTTAGAATTAGAAAAAATAATAGAACGAGAAAAGTGAATAAGAATCGCAGATATTTGAACATGATGAGGATTCCCACTTATGCCTTTGGCTATTTCTCACCCAGAATGTAATTTTGTATGAATCGATTCTGTGAGAAAAAAGACTATCGCTGTTTGAGAAATTTTGGATGAATTATGAATAAAAAATGTAGAAATGATACGAACTAGAATAGAAGATATCAAAAATCAGACTTTTGATTTAGTTACAGCTCGTGCAGTTGCTTATTCAGATAAATTATTAAATCGAGCCACTCCCCTTATAAAAAAATGAGGAAGACTTGCTTTGATGAAACAATTTGATGAAGATGAAAAAAATATTTTATTGCGTGAATCCAAGAAAAAAAATTTAACTTTAGAATTGGTACACCATTATAAACTTTTTGATGGTGATATTGATAGAGTTATATATATCTTAAGAAAGTAAAAAAAGTCCCTCAAAATTTGCATTTTTTATAGAAAGTGAATATACTATGGAGTAGAAATTTTATTCTTTTAGTTATATTCATGGCAACACGTCAAGAAAAAACCACGAATTATAAGCAGATTTTTTGGCTTGCTTTACTAGTTTTTTTAATTGTTTTAGCATGGTGGGCTTATTTAAAGATTTCTAGTACATTTATTGGTTATGACATTGAAAGGGTCCAGAAACAGATTGCAAAGAAAGATGCTGAATTAAAAAGCTTCTCTGATAAACCTGGATATGATAAATTGCAATATATTCAAGATATGGAAAATAATAACCACATGATGCCTCGATCTGATCATATAAGTGCCATCATGGAAATCTTTTGAGATTTGTTAGATGTGGATAAATCTGATACTTTTAATATTGCTTTTTCAAATTTTGAAATTTCGCTAGATAAGATCAAATTAGATGGATATGTAACAAATCTGCGTCTCCTCTATGAATGAGTTAATTCTAAATCTGGACTTATTGCAAAATTTGAGGAATTAGATTTTTTGGATAATATCTCTATCAAGACTTATGAAAAGTCTGAATGAGAATTATGATATAAATTTACTTTAACTGCTAACGTAATCAACAATGGAAAATAATGAAATCATGGAAAGACTTTTACAGGATGATAAGGTGCAAGCCACTGTAAAGGGCGCTTCATCAAAATCTCAATCAAATGGAGATATCCAAATATCCAAAATTAGGATTATTTCTGCAAAGTATAAAGTATACATTATACTAATGCTTATTTTTGTTGCAATTCTCGGAGTTAATATTCCAAAAGAACAGCAATCTCTAAGGTGAGAATCTTCTGCTTATGACCAAGCAAAATCTCAACTAAGAAATATTGAACTCGATATAGAAAATGCAAAAAATGATATGGAATACTTGTGTAATGACAAAAATGGAATTGTAAATAATGAGGAAACCTTAATGAATTGTTTGAATGAGAAAACTAATTGTGCAAATCTACCTGCAACATGGAAAACATGAACTGGAGAGGATATGCATTATGATCTTTCTATTCCTCTATCTTATCTACAGACAAGTTCTTTGTGGAATGAAAAAATGCCTGTGGATGAAAAAAGAGTTCTTAGAAATTTAAATGAATATTTGATTAAACAAGATATCACATGAAATGATAGAAGAAGAGTCTGAGATATTTTGAAAATCAATATTGGAGATCCTGAACCTGTTGAATGATGAGATGATCATTTCTTTATGGTTACAGTTGATGTTGAAATTGAATTTTCTACTGTGAATGATTTAACAGATTTCTTACATAATGTAGAAAAAAAATTAATTCAAAACAGTGAAGATCGTATTTTGTATAAAATTCAAGCTGTATCATATGATATAGTAACTAATGATGAACCTCAAGTTACAGATATCTCAATGATTGCTTATTATTATCATGATGGAAGATTCGATGACCAAGTTGCATGTAGCGATGGTACTGAAAATGTTAAAGTAAATAATCAACAAGAAGATGACGGTTTAAATGATTCTGATTGATTCTTTCAAAAAATCTTTAAGAGTTTTAAGAAATAATATCTTAAAAATTTAAATTCTATCAATTAAACAAAAATGACTGATAAAACCCCAAAGGCTGAATGATACGATTTAGATAAGATTATGACTAGAAAAACTTTTGTTGATAAAATAATTGAATATTTTTTGGATTCTGCTGATAAAACTACCTTTTCGTGAAAAGATAAAATTCTTTTCTATAAAGAATTAGTTTATATGATGAAAGGTGGAGTTCCCCTTCTCGAGACAATGAAAACCATTCAAACTACATCTGAAAATGCAGCTGTTAAAAATGTGGCAAGAGTGATTTATGGTTATTTGGATAAAGGTAAAGAATTATCCTATGCTATTAGTAGATTACCTGAATATTTTGATGAATGAGATGCTGCAATTATTAAAACTTGAGAAACTAGTGGAAACTTACCTGATGTATTACAATCATTAGCCGAAGAATACGCTTATTTAAGTGAAATTAAACAAAAATATATTTGAGCGATGATTTATCCTGTATCATTAATTGTTATTTCTATCATTGCTGTAATATATTTATTCGGTTTTGTATTGCCTGGAATTTTTGATTCTCTTAGCTCATCAATAGCTGTAGAAGACATGCCAGCGATCACTATGATGCTGAAAAACTTTTCAGATTTTACTGTTAGTTATTGGAAACTTATTTTATTATTCTGAGTTTTAGCTATTTTATTATGAATTACATATTCTGCTACCGAGAAAGGTAAAAGACAAATGTACAGGTCTTTGATTAATATGCCTATCGTTGGTAATATGACGAAGTCTTACTACTTAATCAAATGGGCCAGATATATGAAATTAATGATTGGAAGCTGAATGGACTACGTGGATACTTTTAGACTTTTGCGTGATATCTTAAAGATTCCTTTATATCAATCAATGATTGAAAGAGTTTTAGCTGATATAACTCTTGGTAAAAGTTTATACGAGCCAATTAGCGAACATCCTGATATCATCCCATCAAATGTTGCCGTTTTGATAAAAGTCTGAGAAGAAACTGCTAATGTCGAAAATGCTATGCAAAATGTAATTGATATTTATCAAGAAGAACTAGATAATTCAATTAAAAACTTTTCGAAAGCAATCGAACCATTCATTTTGATTTTTGTTTGATGAATAGTTTTGATGATTGCTATCGGAGTGTTCAGTTTAATATTTGCTGTAATGGATTCTGCTGGAATTTAATAAGTTTTTATGCCAATTAATGATAACTTCTCATGATTCAAAAAATAAAAAATCAAAACATATCACATAAGGCATTCACTCTAATAGAGATGGTAATAGTTTTGGTAATAATCTGAATCATGTTGACAGCGACTGTGTTTTTATCTGGAGAACAAATTCAAAAAGTAAAAAACAAAACTGTAAAAGAATCAATTTTAGCTGAAATGCAATCACGTTATTCTAGAAACTTATGATCATCTAGTTTTGCTTGAAAAATGTATGATTCTATGGATGTAACCTTTTCTGGTTGATCAAATGAAATTAAATTTAAGTATAATACAGGTGATAATGGTGGCTGAATAGAGAACATCTTCTCAGATAGATTTGAAATAAAATATATTATAAAGAGTTATAATTATTTTAGCGATCCTAATAATAATTTAACTGGAGGTATTAGCTTAAAATATTTGCCATATAAAATATCCTGTACAATATGAGAAGAAGACGAAGGGATTACAAATGTTGTATTTGTAGCTCGTGTAAATGATGATAAAGATTATTGTTTTGAAATTAATCAAAAAAATTGTAGACTTATCGAAGTATCGAACTCAAAATGCGAAACTTTAAAATGTCGACTTGCTCCGTGAGGTTATTGTAGTGAGTCATAATTTATAATACAAAAAACATCATGAAAAAATTTAAAGCATTTACATTAATAGAAACCCTGATTGTTATAGTAGTTTTTTGTATTGGAATCTTGGTTGTACTTCAATGACTATCTCAAACTTTGAGGAATAAAGACTATGCAAATACTCAAATCAAATCTGCGTTTTTTGCTCGTGAGTGAATTGAATTACTTTTCAATCTCCGTGATGCAAATTATCACAAAAAATTACCTCGAAATTGCATTTTCAATCCTAGAAACAGTGTAACACTTAATAACGAAGATGATAATCCTTTCTGTATAGGATATTTATGATCTTGAGCAGATAATCAAATATTAAAAATCTGAATATGATCTGGAAATGAATACGTTTACGTAAAAACAGGGAATCTGGCTGATGATTTTGATCAAAATTTGAGTTGATTTCAGATTTATTTTCATACAGGAACTAAATTAAATGGTGAAACGTGATTTAGGTATGATTATACTTGAACTGAAGACGAGAAGACGTGATTTGCTAGATATTTATTGATTACGTGAGTTGTAGCAGATTGATGAAATGTTGATAAGGATAAATTATTAAAAGTTGAATCTCATGTATTATATCAAAGATGATCTATAACTTGAGAAAAGGTAATGGAAACTTTTATAGGAAATTATGAGTTTAAGCAATAATATTTTATTTTGTATAGTTTGTAATGACAAGAAAAAACATGCTAAAATGATTTACACTGTTAGAAATGATGATTGTGATGGTTATCATTTGAATTTTGGCTGTTGTTTTAACTGAGTCTTACACAACTATTTCAAGAACTGCTCTAAAAATTGAACAAGAAAAGAATCTTTCTGAAGAATCTCTGATTTTAACTCAAGTTTTTCAAGCCATTTCTGATGAAGCGACAATTGATTATGATGCTTATAGTGGAGATAACTCTCAAAATTTAAAAGCAAATTCATGATTTACTAATATACTTTACTTAACATGAGGACAACGGTCGTGAACTAGTATCTATACAACAGGGGGGAATAATTGTTTAGATTTGGATAATGATTTTTCAGTTAATGAATATGGGAATTATCCTGATATTTCTGAAAGGATTCAAAATGCTCTATCAGGATGTGAGTTGATATTGGAGCAATGATGAGAAAAAACTTCGTTGATATCTAATTGAAAGGTAATTACTTCCAAAGTTATCTTTAAAGTTATTCCTTATGATAGCGATGAAAATTATTTTAATTCTGAGGATGTCTGAATTGCAATAAACAACGTACATCAGCCAGCATTTTGGATGTTTATACATCTGTATGCACCTTTTTATCAGCCAACATGAACTAATAAAATAGATCAGCCTTTACAATTATTTTTTAATCTAAATCTGTAAAATGAAAAAACTGTTAGCAAAAATCAGAAATAAAAGATTAAAAGGTAATATATCATTGCTTGTGATTTTGATATTGTTGGCTAGTAGTGTAATTTCTTTGCTTTCTATCAATCAAATCCAACGTTTGCTAACTTATGGAAATATGACGTTTAATTATTTCAGGGCTTTTTATATTGCTAAAGCTGGAACTGAACTTTGATTAACTGAAGTATATAATAGTGGAGATGGATTTAATCATCGTATAGAAAGCTGAAGTACGATTGTATTATGAAACTTATTATCCGAATATTCTGGATTTAATCCATATTTTGATATGACTATTTCTTGAAGTTTTCTTTATTTAACTGAAGATATTAGAAAATCTGATGAATGTAGTTCTTGAAATAAAATTAAGTTATCCACAGGTGCATGAATTATGTTGTCATTATTCTCAGATAATACTGAGCTTTTGACTAAAATACTGTCTGATGATAATAAGGAATTTTCAAATTTACGTGATTTTAAGAATTTATCTCTACAATCAAGTTCTGAACTTACTTTTGCATTCTTTACATATGACGACAATGGAGAGATGACTGATATTGTGGTAGAAAAATGAAATAATTTATGAACCTTTTTAGGTGGCAAAACTATTCCCGAAGGTCAAAAAGGATACTTAACAATAAAAAATTCATGAACTGAAGATGTAGAATTCTGTATCACTATGGATAATGAACCGATTCCTTATTCAGACTCTCTAATTACTGTGTTCTGACATTATGGAGATATGGAAGTCTGACTTCAGTCTATAGTCAAGAAATGAGTGCCTGATTGGACATTAAATGTGTTAGATAATGTAAATAGTCCCAGCTAGACTATAAACTTGATTTATTTTCAGATTTTTTTATAATTTTGGGTAGGTTTTATTATTGTCTGAAAAATTATGCAATTCTATGATGAAGTGGAAATTAGTATAGAATCATGAAAATGATGAAATGGTCTCGCTAGTGGGAGAAGAGAAAGCTGAATCCCCTACTGATGACCAAATGGATGAGATGGTGGAAACGGAGGTTCCATAATTTTTCAAGCAAGCAAAGATGAAAGCACATTGCTGGATTATAAATACAAGAAAATATTTAAAGCAAAGAACTGAGAAGACTGAAGAACAAAAGATCAATACTGAGCTAATGCTCCTGATTTGACTTTGATAGTGCCAGTGGAGACTATGGTAAAACATGCTGAAACCTGAAAAATATTACATCATTTCACTGAAGATTGAGAAACTTGGAAAGCTGTGGCATGATGAATTGGAGGGAAATGAAATATACATTTCAAGGATGCCGTAAATCAATATCCAAATTTTTTCCTATTATGAGAACCTGGACAAAAATTAAATCTGATTTTGGAATTACAGCTACTCGGAGATGTTGGACTGATTTGAAATCCAAGTGTAGGAAAATCTTCATTAATCAACTGTGCTGCATCTACCAAAGCTAAAGTAGCTGACTACCCTTTCACGACATTAGTTCCTAATCTGTGAAGTGTATCCGTTGGAGATTATAAATTTAATATGGTGGATATTCCATGACTAATAGAATGAGCTGCGGAATGAAAATGACTATGAAATGATTTTCTCCGTCATGTTTTGAAAGCTAGAATTTTTGCTATGGTGATGGATATGTCTCGCTATGATGAATGAATCAAAGAAACAAACTGACTATTCGATGAAATTCGTATATACATTGAGCAGAAATTTCTGCAAGATGAAGATGATTATAAATTCACATTTGAAAAACAATGAGACTGAATCAATTTCAATGTATATGTAGATTGAGATTTATTCATGACCAAGAGAGTTGTTTTTGTGTTAAATAAATATGATTTGATAAATGATGAAGAATTATTAGCTGAATATGAGAAATTGTTAATTCAGATTTTTACTGATTATTTGACACAGCATTGATATAAGCCTTTACCTGAAGATTTAATCAGAAAAAATATTTTCATTACTTCTGCATGAACATATTATTGAGTGTGAGAATGGTGTCGTGGATTGGCTGAAATGCTCAAAAAATTACCAAAAATGGAGATACCTACAGTTGAACCAAAAATCGCACTGGATTTTGATGATGAAGATGGAGAAATGATTACAGATATCACAGATGAAGAAAAAGATTTCTTGGTAGAAGAATGATATCTCGAACCTGCAGCTGCAAGATATACAAATGTTTATGAAATCAAAAATGCTGAAATCTGTAGATTAGTTTTCATTACTCCATGGGGAAATGATGAAGCTGAAATGTGGTTTTGGAAGCAGATGGACCAGAAATGATATATCAATTTATTAGAAGAATTCTGAGCTAGAAAATGAGATGTACTCAAAATTAAGAGTTATTACTATGGTCAAGATGATAAGTATATAATGTATTAGTTTTTAGTTTATATAAATAGTCATGAATACGATTTATGGCGAATTTTATTATTCACATACATAAACTAATTATTCAAATTCCGTAATAATTTTTCTTTACATTTTTTTCTCTTATTTCTTTTTTTGTGAACATTATTTAAGAATCTGCTTTTTTAAGAAATCTATTAAAAATAAGATATTCTAAAAATATATTATATTTTAAATGTTATGTTATGTAAATATAAAAATCAAAAATGTTTGATTTTTAGTTTTTTTTGTTTATTTTAATGAAAATGTTTTATACATTAATAATAATGTTATGTTAAATAAACTAGAAGAAAGTTCAGAAAATCAATGAATGAGTGTAGAAAATTTCTGGCATTACTTTCTAAAAACTGCGGAAAAAATGGATTCACTTCTTGATGAGAATGGTAAAAAATTAATGTGATTTGAAATTGAGGAAGATTGACTTACAAAATCTATCACTATTTTTGATAAAAGAAAAGGTATCTTACCTCGAGATCTCAAAATAATAATGTTTAAAAAAAATTCCACAACAATTGGATACAATATATGTGAGAGATGAGAATTAATAGCTGAGGGTTGGAGTGCAGAAGATACAGGGAATAGATTTATAAGTCCTGAGCAACTAAAGAAAAAGATTGATGAGAAAGTAAAGATAATAAAAACTAAATGAGCGAACGACAATATTTATAAAACTCTTACAAACACACCTCAAAATTTATCTAAATAACTTTGCTTCTTTTCTCATTTCTTTTTCCTGTGAACGTTCTTTGAGAATCTGTTTTTTCTCTATCTTTTTCTTTAAGCGACCTATTCAAATTTTAACTTTTACAAATCATCTATCGGTTATCAAAACTTCCAAAGCGACTGCTGTCATTCATGGTTTATCAAGCTGAGCTGCAATTCTGGAAAGCTCTTTTTTATTTACCAAAAGTTTCCTTTTTTGCTTTGGCTGATAATGTGGAGCTAGATTTGGAGAAGTTTTGGAGTATAAAGGCACGTCCATTCATAGTAAAAATATTTCTCAATTCTGAATGGAAATGATAGTATCAGATATATTTACATGTGAAGTTTTGATAGATTTGACTTCATGTCATGCCAAAACTATTCCAGCTGTATAATCAGCGGAAAATTCATAGTCGAAATATGCTCTTTTATTCTTTGTTACTACTTTCATTTTTCAAAAAATCTGACTGAAATTTAGTTAAAAATTTTATAAAAAATTGACCAAAAAATTCAAGTCTTTATGCTACATTTTAGATAGCTACAAATTGAATTTTCACTTGAAAAAAGGTCTGATTTTTTTATGCTTTTTATGTTGGTTAAGTTTTGATTAATTTTTTATACTCAAAGAAAAATTATGACAGATTTGGATTCAAATGCATGAATTACTAATGACAAACAGTACGATGCCTCTCATATTAAAGTATTGGAATGATTAGAGCCTGTGAGACAGAGACCTTGAATGTATATTGGAACTACTGATCAGAGAGGTTTACATCATATGATTCAGGAAATTGTAGATAATGCTGTGGATGAGGCTTTGGCTGGATTCTGTACGCATATTACTACAATTATGAATGAAGACTGAAGTGTAACTGTGCATGATAACTGAAGATGAATTCCTGTAGATATTCACCCAAAGACTGGAAAGTCAGCTTTGGAAACTGTTTATACGGTTTTGCATGCATGAGGAAAGTTTGATAAATCTGTTTATAAAGTTTCTGGAGGACTTCACTGAGTGGGAGCCAGTGTTGTAAATGCACTTTCTACTTGGCTTGAAGTAACAGTAAATAAAAATGGAAAAGTTTATCATATGAGATTTGAGAGAGGAATCCCTCAATGACCAATTGAAGAAATCTGAGAAACTGATAAGCACGGAACCAGTGTAACGTTCTTACCTGATCCAACTATTTTTGATACTACTGAGTTCATTGAGTGATATGAAATCCAGAGGATGAAACAGGCTGCATACCTTACACCTGGAGTAACTTTCACTTTCATTGATAGAAAAGCATGAACTAAAGCTAGATATTACTATGAATGATGAATCAAAACTTGGTTAAATAATTTAGTATGAGAACAAGAGAGACTTTCTTCTCCTCATTATTTCAAAGCTGAATGAAAAGATTGTTTAGCAGAAATAGCTTTCCAATTCGTGGCTACAAGTAATGACCACACCTTGAGTTTCGTAAATAATATTCCTACTCGTGATGGATGAAGTCATATTCTTTGATTTAAGTCAGCTTTATTAAAGATTATTAACGAAATCTGAAAGGAAAAAGAGAAAATAGATAAAAAAATCTGAGAATTCCAATATAGCGATATTACAGATTGACTATATGGAATCGTTACAGTAAAGATTCCTGAACCTCAATTTGAATGACAGACTAAATGAAGACTATGAAATGCTTATGTTAGAAATGAAGTAGAAAAAATTACATATGATTATTTACAGCAAGTATTCGTAGATCATCCTGAAGAATTTGATAAGATTTTTGAAAAAATTGATTTGGCTGCTAGAGCTAGATTAGCTGCGAAATTTGCTAAAGAAACTGTACTTAGAAAGAATGTTTTGAGTGGATGAATCTTACCATGAAAATTAGCTGACTGTAGTAAAAGATGAAATAAATGAACTGAGCTGTATATAGTAGAGGGAGATTCTGCCGGAGGTTCTGCTAAGCAAGGTAGAGATAGTAAATTCCAAGCAATCTTGCCACTTAGAGGAAAGATTTTGAATACTGAACAGGCTTCTATCCAAAAGATTACTGCTAGTCAGGCTATCAAGGACTTAATTACAGCTATCGGTACATGAGTAAAAGATAACTATAATTCTGAGTCTCTCAGATATGACAAAATCATAATCATGACCGATGCCGATGTGGATGGAGCTCATATTAGAACTCTCCTACTTACATTCTTCTTCAGATTTATGAGAGAATTAATTGAAGAATGACATGTTTATGCTGCATGTCCTCCTATCTATAAATTCAGCAAATGAAGTAAAGAAGTTTATTCTTATGATGAATCTGATACTCCTGCGATGTTTGGATTCAAGCCTGATGATAATGTAGAAATTCAGAGATATAAAGGTCTCTGAGAAATGAATGCAGAACAACTTTGGGATACAACAATGAATCCAGAATTCAGAAGATTAAATAAGATTACAATTACTGATGCACAAGAGGCAGATAGATTATTCAGAATTCTGATGGGTGAAGATGTACCTAGTAGAAAGCATTTCATCCTCACTCATGCAAAGAATATCAAGAACTTGGATATTTAATGTAAAATATGAAAAGCTCGAGGAATCGAGTTTTTTCTTCGTTTTAAAAATCAGATTTTGTTTATGTTGGTAACAAATCAGAAAAAACCTAATTTAGCATTAAATGACATTAAATGTTTTAAAGTTATGGTAAAATGGAGAGCTTCTTTTTATGTATGTCCTCCTGCATTTCAGTATTTTCTTAAAAATGATAAATTGGTTGAATATAAATTAAATGTGTTGTACACAGAAGAATCTAATGATTCTCAAAAAGATTATAGAAAAGATTGAGTTATCGGTGAAGGTTTTTTTCATACATTTGCAGATATTGAGTCTGCTAAAGATTTTGTTGTTTATTTAACCCAAAGAATAAACAATAAAGAACTAACAAAAAAACCTGAACTTTATAAATTACCTACTAACGCTGATCTAGTTATTTTAAGCGCGATTATTCCCAAAGGTTCTCTCTATTATGAATGACCTTATAAAGAAGTAAAATCTGAAAAGACATATGCTTCAAATAAAATTATATATTTGAATATTTTCCGTAAATAAAAAGAGGTTATGAAAACATAGCCTCTTATCTTTTAGGGTTTGAAAACGCATGGAAGAAAAAAATAATCCTAATATCTAGGCTCATCTTTTCCCATCCTATACATCATAAAAAAGATTAAACCGTAACTTATCACTAAAAGAGTGATGTAAGCAAAAATTCCTTCAATTACTCCCATAATTTTAAATTTTATTTTTGTTATACATACTGTTTTTAGTATATAGATTTGATGTTGTAAATACAAGGCTTTTTATAAAAAAAATACTCCATTGCGAAATACACATAGAGTATTAGTTTTTTTAAAGATTTACCAATCTCTTTACACTGTAAGAGAATTGTTACGACTTTTTTTACGTTTTCTGACTAATTGTACAATCCTTATTGCATCTACAATAAAGACTACTGCTAAAAAAGTTACTGCTAAAATTGATGTAACACTCATATGCTTTTTGTTTTTATATTATTGAGTTTTAGAATAATTACTTTCACAATATATCAAGGTAGAGTATAAAGAAATCTTGTTAAAATACAATAAAATTTATAGTTTCTCTTGAAAAATATATTCAATTTATTATAAGTTAGCTTAGTACTTTCCGCGAACTTGGCGGTTGGGAAAACCTTTGTCGGAATTAGCTTTTCTTTGGGCTGTCAACCAAACTAAAGATAGAATTCGGACCTTATCTTTATTTTTATTTATCCAGAAATATGGCACACAAAAAGGCAGCCGGTGCGGCTAAAAACCTTAGGGATTCACAACCAAAATATCGTGGAATTAAACTCTTCGGAGGACAAAGAGCTGTTGCATGAAATATTATTGTTAGACAAAATGGTTCTAAATATGAATGTGGAGCTAATACATATTTAGCTTCAGATTTCTCTATTCATGCGGCAACAGATGGAATAGTAATGTTTAAGCAAAAGAACTTTAAAAGATTCGATGGAAGAACTTATCTAAAAACTGTTGTTTATGTTTCAACTGAAGAACCTAAAACTGAAAAAAAAGCTCCTACTAAAAAAGAAGCTCCTAAAACTGAAGCTAAAAAAGAAGAAAAAGTAGAAGCTAAAGAAGAAACTCCAAAAGCAGAGAAAAAGGCTCCTGCTAAAAAAGCAGTTGCTCCAAAAAAAGGAACAACTGCTAAAAAAACTACAGCAACTAAGCCAGCAGCTAAAAAAGCTCCTGCTAAGAAAAAGGCTGAATAATATTTATGTTTTATCTTATTAATTTCTTACTGTCATGAATATCGGTCCAAGAAATAAGATCTCTCAAGCGAGAAAACATAGAAGACACTCTACTTGGAAGACTATTAACTTAAAGAAGTTGACTAATAAGTATCAAACTACAAAATGTCCTCAGTGTGGTGCAAATATGCTTACTCATAGAGTTTGTCCAGTTTGTGGTTATTACAATGGAAAACAAGTAATGACTATAAAAACTAAATCTAAGAATGATGTAATTGATGCATAATCAGCTTTAAAATACTGCCCTGCTTAGCATTAAGTGGGGTTTATTTTTATTTGATTTTACCACTAATAAATGATAAACAAGTTAATTAAAAAAATCTGATTTGTTTGTTTATTATTTACTAGTTTAGTTCTAGTTGGTTGTTTTCATGTACCTGATGAAGATTGGCTACTTAGTGATTGAGAAACAAAGCTAAATACAGGCAAAAATGATGATTTGAATCAGGCATTTGACTCATTTATTAGTGATTTTAATACTATTTCAGATCAACGAACAGAAATGAAAAATAATGAAAATGATTGAATGAAATATGGCGATTTAGAAAAAGCGTCAATTAATACTGGAGATGATAAATTGATTAATGATGAGGATATAGTTAATGAAGAAGACGTTATTAAAAAAGAAGAAAACGATAAATAACAAATTTACCAAAATTAACAAAGAGACTGAACTGTCTCTTTTTTTATCTATCGATAAAGAAAATAATAGATTAATGCTAAGAATACAAACCAAACAAAAACTATTAGCCAGAATTTCCATAAAAATTTTCATTTTATAGTTTTATGATGTCGAATTGTCATTCATATCACAGCACCAATAAATCATCAAAGTGCTGAAAAAGTTAGCAACTGTTTTTCGCTGATTCTTCGTTTATGTTTGATAGATTTTCGTTTATCTATTCATCGAATTATGAATGTGATGATATTGATGAGAATTATGTAAATCGCAATAATATTTCAAATCATGAGAATATTTTATGTAAACATAAAGGATTATATAATAAACTTTAATCAAAGTAAAAGTCGGATTTTCTAAATTTGTGTTGACATTATTGTCAATTTTATTATATTGAATTTTGCCCGTAGCAACGTCGCTATGGTAATATGTATACATATATGATAAGTAAGAATCAAATTGCGGCTGCCATTACCGCAAATTGGGAATCTTCTGGAGCCAAAACAATAGCTCAAGAGGACATCCAATCTCTTCAGGAAACTGCTCCAGAATTTGGGGTACTTTGTGAAACTGGAGGCAAGAAGCTGTATGCATTCTTGGAAGGTGGGGATATCAGGAAGTTGGTCATTCCCGAGTATTCAGGAATCCTACAGAACAAAGAGGTTATAAAATCAATAACAGATGCTGGGTTCACTCTTAGGAACCTTCGTCGTCGATAGACAACCTCTGCTGCGTAAAAATGGCGCAACAAGCACTGTGTTTTTCGCAGTGCTTTTTTTGAAAATATAAAAATACTACTTAGCTTCATTAAGAAATTTATCAAATATTCCGTTTACAAGTTTTGGAGAACCTGCATCTGAATATCTTTTACAGAGTTCTATCATTTCGTTAATTAAAATTTCCTTTGGAGTATTAAAAATCTGGTATTCTGTGTATCAAAGTAGAAAAATTGCTTGATCTACAATGTCCATTTCTTCATAATGAAAACTATCTGCATATTTATTTACCATTTCTTTGGTTGTTTTTACATATTTTTCAAAACTTCACATCATTTTAAGCACATAATCTACATCAATATCTTTTTCATCTCGTTTATCAAAGAAATTCTTGAGATAATACGGCATATCATCTTCTCATTGTTCTGAAAGAATTTGCTGGACACATTCTTTGAGCTGTTTTCATTCATCTTTGGATTTATCATAAAGTTTCTGCACATCAGCAAGGAATTCCTCTGTGAAAAATGAATCGTGAGCATTTCACAAAAATGGAGAAGTCTCTTTATTTTCTTCTGCTTTTTCTTCTTTTTCTACATGATTTAATGAAGTCTGAAATGTAGAATAAAAACAATACTGGTATAAATATGAAAGTACAAACTTTCTTGCATTTATTCTCTGGTGTACATCTACCATTTTGTTTTAAGTTTCAAAGTAAATTAGATATTTTTGAATTGATAAAGTTCAATTCCGTTAATCATATCACTTTTTACATCATTATTTAACTCATTCGATTGTACGATAAGCACCTTATCATCTAATGAAATATTTCATTTAAAGATAATTCTGATCATTTCTTTTCAGATTCTTTTGAGATTTTCATAGTTGAATGATTGAGAAATTTTATATCATTTTAATCATCGTACAATATTTAGAAATCTGTATGTATGCGTAGATTTAGTGAATGTAATAATAGGGACTGCCGGATTTAACGATGCAATTCTAGCTGCCGTATAACCATTTTCAGTAAAACATACTATTGCTCTAATATCTAATTCTTGAGTAATTCTGTATGCATTGAAGATAATATAATCTCTAATTTCAAAATCTTTTTCATCAAAACGAGCAGGATTTTTTGGTTCATACTTTAATTCAAGGTTCTCCAAAGTTGTTTCTAATTTTTCTATTGCATCAAAAACTTCATCCTCAATTATCATTGGTTCTAGACACACTCCATCTACACATTGTCCACATCGATGTTGAAGTTGTTCGTCCTGACTAAAGGGATATTCTTCCTGAGAACTACGACAAGCATAATTCATCAAAACTGGGACTCATTTTCATCTAATATATTGTACCAAGTCATCTAGCGTCTCTTCTTTGGATAAAAGAGGAGTAATAAAGTCTGCTACTAAAACAATTCCATCTGCAACTTCGACGATTTCTTGTAAATTATCTAATCATTTTCTAGTTTCAATTTTAGCAAAAACCTTCATATCTTCATTATTCTTCTCTTTTAGAAAATCTTTGGTCGCCTGGATATGCTCAGCCGAATAACATGCTGAAATTGAAACAATATGAACTCAATATTCAAGTCACCGTAAAATATCTTTTTCATCTCTTTCTAATAATGTTTCGATTGGATCTTCATTATGTTCAAGTAAACATCTATCATACTGGAAAACGTGTTTTTCTTTCGCTTCAGTTACTGTACATTCAACAGCATCTTCAATATTTTTTTCAACTTTTAATACTACTCATGATTGAACAAATTTAATTTCACTTCAGATAGAGATTAAATCCATATTTGGATAATCAATATAGATTTTATTCTGATTTTCTTGTGTATATTCAGAATATTCTACCACAACTTTTTGTCACTCTTTTACCGCAAAATTTCCAATATTTTTAATTCTGACCTCATTTCACTTTGTTTCTAAAATTATAGTTTTGCTATTATCTAATTTCATTAACGTATCAATATATTTTTTATTGTTATCATCAAATCCACGAGAAAGCGTGAGAGTAAACGCATCAACCATATTGATAATCTTACTCAAAACTGTTTCTTTTGCTAAAATTGGGCTAACACTAGCGACAATCTTTGTAAAACGAAAGTTATTCATACCCACACATATTTATATAAAATAAAATACTACCCTATTTTATTTGTCATCAACTACCACAAATCATCTTCTTTCAATTGTTCTGACTTCATTTCTATCATTAATTGCGATTACTCAATTTCTATCAGTTTGATATTTTATCAAGTTATCTCATACTAATAACGTAATAGTTGTAGATTCGTATCCATTAGGGAAAGCTATAAAAAGCTGACCTCATTTTTTTCATCCACTAATATCTGTTTTTACGTCTAATAATGGTAATTCATCAAATGTTTTAACTTTGATACTCATTCATAATGTTTTTTCTAATTCTGTAATCGCTGCTCATCATTTTCAGATTATTTTTCATTTTACGAATTCTGGAATATATAGCTCGATTCACGCTCATTTCATTTTTACCACGAAATCGCTGTTCAGAATTGTTTTTAATTTTTTTTCAATTCACTCTTTGGCGAAACTAGACATTCATCATTGAGTGGCTGCTGTTTTTTCTTTCATTTCTGCTGTAATTGGCATAACCACTACCTGTTCTCCGAATGTATATATTTCGTATAAATCTTGCTTACTAATGAATGAATTTACTATAATAACTGGTCTAGAAAGGTCTTCACTTTGCATTCACTCCGGCACTTTAGCTGTAAGTGTAAGCTGAAGTATTTCTGCAATTTTACCTTTATCAATGAATATTACTGTATCGATCACCTGTGGGATAATTCACATCTCAATACAACCGATAAAACGCTGAATACTATCTACTGGTTTGGTTGCATGGATAACTCCAAGCATTCCTATTCATGTAAGTCTAAGGTCTTTGTATAGTTCAAAATCTGGAGTATTTCTCACTTCATCATAAACTGTATAATCAGGTCTAGATAGTAATAAGATATCTCTTACCTCATCATGTGTTCAGTGCGTAAAACTATATTGAACTACATCTTCATCTACCATCAAATCACGTGGAGATTCAATAGTTTTGATAATATGATGATTCTGATGATAAACTTGGACTAAAGCCTGAACAAATGTTGATTTACCACTACCAGGAGCTCATGAAACTAGGATTCATTTTGAATGATTTGTAAGCAAATCCATCACTTCAGAAGATAAATCGTAATCTTCAATTGTTGTTTTTTTGACTGGGCGTACTGCTGTAATTTCAGTCGCATCAGAAAGTGGAGGATAAACTATTACAATTCTATATGGTCCAAGCTGTAAAACTTTGCTCAGCTTCCTATCTATTTCCAAATAATTTCATTTTTCATTAGTTGCTTCATCGAAAATCTGCTGAATCAAAGCTTCCATTTCATCCTGGGTAATAATTTTTTCATCCATTACTGGATTTCGGTTTCATGGAGTTCATTTTTTTCTAAGTATTGGACGATTAGCCTTGAGATGCAAGGACATTGTCGTTTCATCAAAATAGTTATCTAGAACATACGTTTTCTCGCTTTTTATAGTTTCTGACATTTGTTACTGTAAGTAAATTAAAACAAGATAAGTATATTCCAAATTCATAAAAACGCAAATTTTGATACAAAAATCTGATTTTTTTACTTCCCTTTTCCACAAAAAATTATATAGATTTATTAATTCAATTCTGTTATCTCCTAAAACTTCTTAAAATTTTTTGTATCGTAAAATCATTCAAATTTCGGCCACCTTATATATTGATTTTTTTTCAAATTTCAATATAAATTTTATTATTGGGTGAGGATTATTTAGTTATTACCTGCTTTCTAGAATATGTATTTTCATCTAATTTGAATCAAAGAAAAAAATTGAATAAAATATGATTTAAACCTTTTGTTAGAATGATGAGATGAGGATTTCATCAGAAAGTTTTTGGCGAATCGATGAGTTGTAATTGTTTCAATTAATGAATACAAAGAAGATCCAAAAAGCTTTTGAAATATTATTGTTGATATAACGTATGAATCAACAAATATTCAGTTAATAATGCCTTGAGATAATCTGTCCGAAGGAATAGCTTTTATCATTTCTTTGTGATTGAGACCATCACGTATGAATTTGATAGAGAATCCTATTTCTGATGAACAAATGCTGAATATAATTAATTCTACGATCTCGAAAGTTGAGGAAGAAGAGGAAAAAATAAAAAAACAAGAAGAATTTGAGGACATAAAAGAAAGAAAAAAATATGAAGAAAGAGGAATAAAAGATTGATTAAAGGTACTTAATGCAACCATTGATCATATAGAACAACTACTAAAAGCTGGTGTTTGAATTTTATGATGAAGCGAAATAAAAGAATTAGAAAATTATTCATCTGAGATGAAAAAAATCAGACTTTGAACAAATTTCAATAAAATGGCTTCTTTAGTTTTAGAAGCTAATAATTCGATAAAACGTGCTGAGAAAGAAATACTTGATGCAAATGCTGAAAATAAGTTTTTGATAGATAAGAATAGTGCAGTTACAAATATTGATATTTTGAAAGAATATTTTTATTCTAATAGCGTTATGTGAAGGGCCAAGCTTCTACCTGCTTCCTTAACTACAACTGAACTTATTATCAATACCATGTGACTAAAATCAGTATTATTTAAATTGTTAAGACGTGATTTATCACACTCTTTTGAGAAATATTCTTTTGATTATTTTTTTGGTATAACAATAAAACTGCTTGAATTTATTGTTATTGTAGCTAATATAACTATAATCTTGTTTTGGCTTATTGGACCGTTGTTTTGAATGAAAACATCTTTGTATTTATTGCCTGCTATGTGATGGTTATGATTATTACTTTATCTACTCCAAAGTTTAAGGTTAAAATGAATTATAACTAGCATCGCATGATTTTTAATACTAGCGTTAATTTATTGGCAATGATTAAAATTATTGCTTAATACTTTTGCTTTATAAACTATTAAATATTGAGCTTAAAATATTTTTTAATCTTCGTTTTCTAATTCATCTTTAATTTTTGCGAGAAATTGAATTGCCTGAATTGGAGTCATATTATTCAAATCTGCTTGTGTAATAATTCTCTGAATTTTTTCGTATTTTTCTTGATATTTACTATCATTATTCTGGATTTCAAAAAGCGGTGTAGAGATAATTTGAGTATGTGAATTATTATCTTGTTTAGCTTCAAATCATTTCAAAATTTCACGAGATAATTTCAAAATCTCATCTGGAATTCAAGCAATTTTGGCTACATCGATTCAGTAACTTTTACTAGCTCAGCCTTTTACTATCTTCTTCATAAATAGAACTTCTTTGTCTGTTTCGTATACACTTACTGAATAATTTTTCACTTCTGGATACATTTTTTCAAGTTTGATAAGTTCGTGATAGTGGGTTGCTATCAGAGTTTTAGCTTTTACATGTTTGAGAACATATTGCAAAATTGCGCTGGTTAGAGCTAATCCATCGTAAGTACTCGTTCCACGACCTAGTTCATCAAAAATTATAAAACTCTGAGATGTAGCATTATTGAGAATATTTGAAACTTCGATCATTTCAGTCATGAATGTGGACTGATTCTTTGCTATCACATCTCCACTTCAGACTCTAGCAAAGATTCCGTCAACTATTCAGATTTTTGCACTCGTTGCAGGGACAAAAAGTCCACAGTGAGCGAGAAGAACGATTAAAGCGGATTGACGTAGAAATGTTGATTTTCATCACATGTTAGGTCATGTGATAATATGTATCATCTCCTTTTCTTGGTTCTCCTTTTCTCAGATTGATAAATCGTTTGGAATAAACTGCTGGTCAATTGGTAAATATGCTTCAATTACAGGATGTCTTCATCATACGATTTCTATCAGATTTTTATTATTCATTTCTGGCTGAATGTATCTGTTTTCAAACGCAAAAACCGCATGAGAGCAGAACACATCCAATTCTGCGACTTTTTGTGCGAATGAAGATATTTCTGCATTTTTATCTCAGATTTTTTCTCACATTTCTTTGAGTAAACTATTTTCTAGTCTAGTGAGCTTTTCACGAGCAGTTAGGATATTTTCTTGAAGTTTTTCTAGATATGTAGAAGAATAGCGCTGATTTCATTTGAGAGTATTTCTACGATAAAGATTCAGCTTTTCATCTTCTTGATTTCAATTTCAAATTCAGAGTTTTTCTTCAAATTGGATTGAATCTTTGGTAGTAAGTTCGATAAAATATCACTGATTCATCACGAATTTCAGTTTTACATTTTGTACTCAACTCTGCTGAACTAAGAATTGCTGATATTGTAACAGTAAATCGTCACTATGAAAAGCCACTTTCCTGAGTTCATCTACTTCGCTATTCCATCCTTCTGCTATAAAATAATCTCCGTCCATCACTTCTTGATCAGATTTTAGCATATTTTTGAGTGATTCATACAGGGATTTTAGCTGAGATTCTTCATTTTCTGATAATCAAAGTAATTTTAGCTCATTCAACATAACAAAAGATTCCTCGTCTCATCTGAAAAATAAATCAAGAGTCGATCTGAGTTTGAGAAATGGGATTGGACTAAGTTTTTTGTAAAGAATCGAACTTGTAAGTTTTTGAAGGTCGAAAGTATCTGATAACTTTTTGAGAATAAACTTGGATGAATCTGTCTCTTGATAATGAGAAATCAGATTTTGTCTTCTTTGAATTTCTGATAACGAATTGATTGGATTGGCTAAATAGTAATGCAAAAGTCTGGCTCATGCACTAGTTTTGGTTTGATCTAAAATTCAAAATAATGAATATTGTTGATTATTTTCGTAACTTGAGCTGAAAATTTCCAAATTTTTGATTGTAATTTCATCCATAAGGACAAATCCGGTCTGAGCATGATACGAAATTTTGGAAATATTTGCAATATTTTGCTGCTGAACATGTCTAATGTAGTGAAGCAATAATGCAATTGCTTGAAGCCTTCACTCTCCTACTGCCTGTCAGAAACTTGATAAAGTCTGAACTTTAGCCATATTACACACGAAGCTTTCTGGATCAACTGGAACTTCATAAACTGAAATTAAACATTGCAAATATTGCTGAATCGGAGTAGAAATACTGTCCTTTTCTGGAAAATCAACATCAATTATTATTTCAGTTGGAGAAAGAGTCAGAATTCGTTTCTGTGCATCTCATAGATTTGAAAAACTTTTAGTCTGATACTCCCCTAATGTAAAATCTCACCAAGCCAAATGATAAATCTCTCATGAACTAAGTTCTTTTCTCGTAATGGCGAGCATATAATTAAAATTTTTGGTTCATTCTTGAATATAGGTTCATGGTGTAATGATTTGAGTGATTTCACGTTGAACTAATTTTCATGGTTTTGGGTCCGTAATTTGTTCTGCAATCGCAACTTTGTATCAATGTTGAATAAGTTTGGGAATATATTTATCTATGCTATGATGTGGGATTCATGCCATAGGAATTGGATTTTCTGCTCACTTATTTTTGGAAGTAAGGACTAAGTCAAGAACGTTATGGCAAATATTCGCATCTTCGAAAAAAACTTCGTAAAAATCTCAAATACGAAAAAATAGAATACAATCAGGATTCTGCTTTTTCATTTCTTGATACTGTCTCATTGCAGGAGTTAATTCCATGTATTTTATATAAGAGATAATTGGTCTTCGGTAGTTAAATTTAATATTTTTAGTTTTAAATACAAGAATTTTATCGTTCTTGATTTAATGTTTGATATTAATATAATTAAATGGTAAACTTTTTATTATATAAAAGTTTATAAATGAGAAAAAATCTGATTATAGTTTGAGTTTTGATTGGAATATTTTCATCTGGAATAGTTTTTGGATGGGAGGTTTTTCATTTTGGAAACAATAATCAATCAAATCTACCATGGATATACAACCCAATTTCATGATTTTATGAGCAAAAAACTGGAGAAGAAATACAAAAAGATGTAACTGCGAATATGGATTTCTATTCAGATACATCATTTCAAAAATTTTTGGATGACAATCATCCATTATCGCAGAATTATGAAGCAAAAGATATAGTAAAAATCAATTCAGACTTTACCTCAAATAGATCTTCAAACTTTATGTTGCGTGAAGAGGCTGCTGAAATGTTTGAATGAATGGCTCGAGCATTTTCAAATGCATTTGAATTTAAAGCAAAATTAACTATCAATTCAGCTCGAAGATCTCAGTCGTTTCAGCGTCAATTATCAAAGAATTGTTCAAATGCCCGTTGTGCAAATCCATGAACAAGTGAACATGAGGCTGGTTTAGCTCTTGATTTAGGGGTGAATGGATGAAATATTAAAGCATGAAGCTGAAAATATTATCAATGGTTGATAGATAATGCTCATTTATATGGATTTCATAATAGTTATCAGAAATGAATGGAAATAGATGGGAAGATGGTTGAACCGTGGCATTGGAGATATGTTTGAACATGATTAGCCACACTTCTACATGATAGATGACAGACTTTTTCAGAATATTTCTATGAAAATATAGAAAATAAATCAAATTTTTAGTTGTTATAAACATATAAACATGACTAAGAAACATGACAATCAAACTGTTAATCAAAATAATGATCCGGATATGAAAGATTTAGAAGATATGTTAGAAGATGTAAAATCTGATAAAGATAATGAGGAAATGATTGAGCAATTGAAGGCTGAAATCAAAAAGCTACAAACCAAATTAGCAGAAAAAGATGAGATAGCTAAAAATGCCCAGTTAGCGTATCTTCGTGCTAAAAATGATATGGAAATGATTCAACGTCAATCAGCTATGAAAGCAGAATCGATGCATCAGGATTTATTGATTAAAATCGTGAAAAAACTTTTGCCGTTCGTGGAAGATTTACGTAAATCTCTGGAAAATCTTTCAGAAGAAGATAAAAAATCTGCAATGTGAAAATGAGTACAAATGGTGTATGACAAATTTATCAAAGCTTTGGAATGATTTGATGTATACCCTATACCATCGTTACATGAAATACCTGATACACTTATGCATGAGCCGATATGAACGCAACCGACTGATGATAAAAAATTGAAATGAAAAATAATTCAGGTTTTTGAGCAAGGATTTTATTATCAGAAGAAAGATGGAAATAAAGTTACAATTTTTCCTAGTAAAGTAGTTATTGGACAGTAATTTTATAAGTAACTTTATTACGTTCTGAATTTGTTGCTTATCTACCTACAATTATTGAAAGTTAAAGAAAATCCACTCTTACCCTGAGTGGATTTTTCATGTGTATCTTTTTCAAAGACTAATATAATGTTATATATCTCAACTCACCATCTTCATGATAAGTACAATTAACTGCAGAGCAACCGGCTGCTGATCAAGTTTTCTCAACAGTTTGACATAAATGAATATTGTTAATATCTACCCCACTATTAATGTATCCTCATGAAAGAGAATTTACATTAGCTGTTTCACAAACAACCCGATTTGATCATCATGGAACTTCAGTCTTTGCCATTAATACAAATCATCATTTAGCAGTTCAGTTTTTCTTTGTAACAATGTATCCAAATTGTCATGATCCTATTGTTCCTTGATTAGCCTTTATTCATTTAAACGAAGAATCACCTAATGGATCTTTTGGGATACTTGACATTCATGCACCAGCAAGATCCTGACCAATACCAGCTGTTGCTGTCTCTATTGTAATAGCCATTCATTCAACTGCTGAGTCCTCTTGTGGCCAGCTTCAATGATCTCACTGATAAGTTACAATCGCTGACTGAATTTGTGATAATGCTGTCTTACGAGCAACATCTCTTGCTCTACCTTGAGCTGCAGACATTCTTGGCATCAAAGCAGCAATCAAGATACCAATAATTACGATTACGATTAGCATCTCCACTAATGTAAACGCGTTAAGTGTTCTTTTCTTCATTAGTTTGTATAAAAAATAAAAAAGTAAATTTAAACTAACCGTATGTCATCATAAAAATATTTATCTTTAATGCAAGATTCTAGTTAAACTTTACCTTGACAAAATAATTTCACGGAGTCTCTTGAATGACATATCATTGCATTTCCAAATCTGTAAGTTTGACCATAGCTTCTCAATAATCTGATGAGATTTCGCTCATCCACTGGGAAAAATCTTGATTATAGTGCTGTGATACGATTTTGAGCAAGTTTTTTTCTTCCTGGGTAAGGCTTTCTAATGATGATAAATTATCATATTGACAGTCTGTTTTTATTTCTTCTTTTCAGTTGTCTATATCAAATAATTTTAAGATCTGACTAAAATCACTGAGTAGATTTGCTTTTCAAGATGTGACTAGATTATTGGATCAGATTCAATTCTCTGAAAAGATTGGATTTGGTGCTACAAAAATTGGTTTGTGGAATTGATATGCATAGTCTGCAGTAATTAGGCTTCATGATCATTCACGAGCTTCTGGCAAAAAAACTGCATCAGCAAGTCCTGCTATGAGTCTATTTCTCTGTGGAAAACTTCGTGCAGTAGGCTTGAAATCCAGTTTAAATTCCGATAAAATCAGTCATCCATTTTGGATGATTTGCTCCATGAAACTGCGAGCTGAACTATTTCGATAATAACGAAGTCATCATCCAAGAATTGCGATAGTCGGCAGATGATAACCGACAGAAAGCTGATGACAGAGATGGTCCACTCCCCTTGCCATTCACGATACAGTTACAATATTTGAATTTCAGATTTGAGTAAATAATGCCTGCATGACTTGGTTGGCATACTGGGACATATCGCGAGGTCAGACTATTCAAAGAATTTGATTATTTAGGATTTCTAGATTTCACATTGCATATAAAATTGCTGGCGGATTTTTGATGGATGAGAATTGATGTGGAAATTCTGCATCGTCATCCAGTAGTCATATAATATTATGCTGATTCATCCATGTCTCTAACTTTTCAGCAGAGTACTGATTATCTACATTTTCAAAAAAATCTGAAAAATCATCAGCTTTACGAAGCTCTGATGGGGTCAGATTTTCATCAAGTGAATATACTAATAATTTCTGCGTATGAATATCCATTTTCTATCATGTCACAATAAATCATGACAATAAAATATGGATATATTTTTTGATTGCAAGATTAAATCAAAGAATTTTTTGACAAAACTAAAAACACTTATTTTTTCATATTCATTTCTGGACTGAAACGAGTCAAACTCCCACTCAATTCCATTTTAAAATTACAAAATTTCATTCATAATTGGCTAATCTATCGTCAATCAAATCTCTTTTCTCCATCAGTAATTTCAATTGTTCGTCAGTGATTTCTAGTACATTTTTTGTAGCTAAATGTCCAAAAGTTTGAGCAATTCACACGAGTGGAATGAGTTTATCAGTTTGATTTTTATTATCTTTTATGATTTTGAATATCGGAAGTCAGATTTCTATATTTGGGATTTTATTTTCAAAATGAGATTGGATTAGTGATTTTGGAGCGATGTTTATGGTATATTTTGATATGAAAAAATCTAAATCTGAAACCGGAGAAATTCACCATGAGGAAAGATTTTTCCACATTTGTCATTCTGAGGCTTTAGCCGAAGAATCTTGTGTGTCTTGTCATTTCGAACGAATGTGAGAAATCCACCCAACACTCATGGATCTCTCGTTTCACTCGAGATGACGACTTACATTTTGAATGCTGCCAACTTTCCTAAACTTAGCAATAAAAAATCCACCAGTTCAATGGACATGAGGCCAAAGTCTGGCAACTTTTTTAGCATTTTCAGCTGATAAAATTTCAATTCACCTCCAACTGCAAATTCAGTCAGATTTTTCATCTAATGGAACAGGTAATAATTCAATTTTATCTCAATACTCTTTCAAAACTTCTGAAACTACATATTCATTTTCCAATACATTAGTCGTACAAGTAGAATAAACCAATTCTCCTCAGACTTTCAAAGCTTTCAATCATGAAATAAGCAACTGAATCTGCAAATCTGAAAGCTTTTTTGATTTTTTCTCATCTCGTTGTCGGATTTTTTTATCAGATTTATATTGCATTCCTTCTCATGAACATGGAGCATCTACCAAAACCTTATCAAATGCTTCAGGGAATTTGTCTCATAAACAACATCAATTCTGTCCTATCACTCATACATTGAATATTCCACAGCGATGCAGATTTGATTCTAGGGCTTTTTTTCTTCACTGATCTATTTCGTTGGAGATTAGGAATCACATATTATCGTCATTCTGAGGAGCTTGCGACGAAGAATCTTGTGTGTTACCTAAGATCCTTCACTTCGTTCAGGATGACAAGATAGCATCAGCGATTTGAATTGATTTCCCTCAAGGTGCAGCACACATATCCAAAACATAATCTCATTCTTCAACTCCAAGCACTTGCACACTCAAACTTGCTGCCATTTCCTGCACATAGACTAGTCATGCTTGATGCAAAAAATGACTTCATAAACTGGCAGATTTTAGATTTTCTTTCCTGGTTGCGAAAAGTACGTCGTTATATTTATTTCAGTTATAAGAAAAATCGGGCTCTGATAAATCTCGCTCTTGTGAAAGAATAGACTCCACAATATCGTGTAAATCAGATTTATTGTTTTTGTATCCACGATGATTTAATATTTTGATACTTTTCTTTACTGGATTATTATAACATTTTTCAAACTCAAAAAATTCTGACTCATTCAAAATTTCTTTTACCATATCTAAATATGAAATACTTTTCATGATAGATGGAATAAATTAAACAAGTTCACTTTTGTCATTCTGAGTGAAACGAAGAATCTTGTGTGAAAACCTCTCCCAGCACTTCGTGCTTTCCCTCTCCTAATAGGAGAGGGTTAGGGTGAGGTTTAGTAACACACAAATTTTTATATAGATTTATATTTGAAAAAAAAGCTTTAATAATTAGATTACAATAAGTAATTCCATTTATATTTAATATATTAAATGTTTGTACATTACCCTCATATTATGCCTATTATATACATAAGTCTGTTACTTTTATTGTTATTTTGAGAAATGATTTGAATAATTTATGTTTTATGATTATGAAGAATTAATTTTCCAAAACGACTTAAAATCTCAGCATGAATATTAGAAATTCTATTTACAATAGTTGCTGTTTATTGTATATTAAATTATAGTCTATAATAAAATTTAAACTGATTTTAGATTTATTCAGATTTATTTTATTTTTTATTTATATTTGAAAAAAAAGTCTGAATAGATAGATTGAAATGGAATGAACATTTATATTATGTTACAAACTAAAAAATGGCAGATGTAACTAAATCTCAATCTTTAGCGAATAGATATCGTCCTCAGACTTTCGATGAAATGATAGGACAGCAACACATAATTTGAATTCTGAAAGCTAAAATGCAGTCAGATTCTTCTTCGTTACAAAATTACTTATTATGTGGACCTCGCTGAACTTGAAAAACTACTTCTGCAAGAATCTTAGCAAAAGCGATAAACTGTTTAGACCCACATGATGGAAATCCATGTAACAAATGTGCAAACTGTGAATTGATAAATAGCTGAAAAACTACGGATTATGTGGAAATAGATGCCGCTTCAAATACATGAGTAGATAATGTTCGTGAAGTGATAATTGACCAAGCTGGTTATCAGCCTATTTCATTGAAAAAGAAAATATATGTGATAGATGAAGTTCATATGCTTTCTACCGCAGCTTTCAATGCTTTACTCAAAACTATTGAGGAGCCTAGTGGAAATGTATGCTTCATTTTGGCAACTACTGAATTACAAAAAGTACCTCAAACGATAGTTTCTCGTGTGCAGGTTTTCAATTTCAAGAAAATCCCACAAGATGAAATGGTCGCTCATTTGTGAAATATCTGTAAAACTGAATGATTTGAATTTGAGAATGAAGCTTTGGAATTGATTGCTACGATATCGGAGTGATGTGTTCGTGATGCTATTAAATATTTGGACCAAGTAAGTGTTTTAGGAAAAGTTTCTACTGAAAATGTAAGTCAATTCTTATGAATTTCTACTGATGCTACGATTAAATCATTCTTTGAAATAGTTAAAACAAATGATAGAAATCAGATTTTTGAGCAGATTGATAAATTGGCTCAATGAACTGATTTACAGCAATTCGCAAAACAATGTATTGGATATATCGATGCTCATATAATGGATGATACAGATTTCTATCTAAAAGTTTCTGAAACTTTTTCTGAAATTATGAGACAGGTAAGATTTTATCCTTATCCTGCAGTGCTTTACAAGATAGCTTTCAATAAGTTTTTGAATGGAGAAACCCCTCAGCCTTCGGCAGCTCCCCTTAAAAGAGGAGCACAAGAGGAAAAAGAAGTAGGGAAAAAAGAAGAAAAAGCTGAACAAATCTCCCCTAACCCCTCTTTATCAAGAGGGGAAAATAAACCCGCAGATAATGAAAATTCCTCCTTGATAAAGGAGGGGGACCACGAAGTGGTGGAGGATTTGAAAAAGCCAGATTGAGATTTATGGGAAAGAGTAATTAGTCAAATTCAATCATCAACTACGAGACAGATTTTCAAGGACCATATGACTATTGATAAAGTGACTGATAATGAAGTTTCTTTGATACATGATAACAATATTATAGCAAAGACTATGCTTGAAAAAGAGCATAAAGAAATTGAAGCTTTATTGGAAAAAGAATTAGGTAAAAAAGTGACTTTGAATGTCCAGTGAATGAGCAAGGAAGAATATTTCCAGAGATTAATGTGAATGTAATTTATAAACATAATATAAAATTTTCACCTTGTAAAAGGTGAATTTTTTAATATAAGGAAAGAGCCAAATTATTACATCGGTAATTTTTATTACCAAGGAGAGAAAGAAGACGGTTAATTCCGAATTCTTGAACCTCTTTTTGGTGATAGGATGTAATAGTTTGGCGACTAGCGGGATTAGCCGTCTTTTTAGTTTTTTAAGATATTATCATGAAAAAAATTGGACTTTTATTTACTCTATCAATTACATGATTGTTATTGGTTTGATGAATTACTAATTGAGTTAATGTTGAAAACAACTATTCAGAAGAATTCCAAAAAGCTTATGATTTTGCTTATAAAAATGGAATTACTACTATGGATTCTATAGATAAAGCAAATATGAATGGATATATTACAAGAGCAGAAATGGCTAAAATGATAACTAATTATGCTAAAAATATATTATGAAAAACACCAGATACAACTAAATCTTGTTTATTTTTAAATTCTAATGTATCTGCAGATCTTGTTCAATATATGACTGAAAGTTGCCAGTTATGATTAATGTGACAATGAATAACTGATTTTAGACCTAATGATTATGTTACAAGAGCTGAATTTTGAACGGTTCTTTCCAGAATGTTGTATTGAACTCCAGATTGAGAAGATATATATTATTCTTCACACTTATACTGATTAAAAGCTAGATGAATAATCACTAATGATGATCCGAATCTACAAGAAGTAAGATGATATGTAATGTTGATGCTTATGAGAAGTGATAATCTAAATGAGGCTGAATATCTTAGCTGTGTAGAGCTTTATGATCCAGTTTGTTGAGAAGATTGAAAGGTTTATTCAAATTGATGTTTCTTAAATGCTGCTGGAGTAAAACCAGGTTATAATTTCTGAGTTACAGAAAATAATACATGTGAAGAACTTACTAATAAAACAATCCAATGAAAATACTCTCTTGTATGATTCAATGATGTTAATGAAATAAATTATGATGGATATGATAGTTATATTTCATTAAATATTACTGATAAAGATATATATGCAACATTCTGTAATAGCATAAGTGCTCCAAACTATTCAATAAGTTGAAACACAATTAGTGTAAAAGAACAAATTCAAACTGAAATGGCATGTGAATGGAAACTTTTAATGGATGCTGAAAAAGAGTTTATTCTAAACGGTGCTCAAATTTATTTACAGCCAGATTATCTAACAATCAATACAACAAAATGAACTAGTTATAAATTCCAAAAAGTTGCTGATTCTGTGGAGGTGCAAGAAGTTGGAGCTGATAATATGTATTATAATAGTTGATATTGAATTAGTTTTAAATTGTGATCTGAATATAGTTGAGCCTTTATAAAAGAATGGGATTCTGAAGAATATAATACAACATCTGAAAAAAAATATAATATGCACCGAATTGAAGCATCAAAATGAAATCAACAACTATTTGTGATTCATGCTGTTCGTAATGAAGAGTTTGATATATTAGATGAATATAAAGATACAGTTTTGTGAAGTAATAATAAATACACATTTTATTCACCAAATGAAACAAACAAGAAAATTACTGATTTAAATAAAATTACCGATTTAAATATTTTTGATATAAAATAATAATTTCTAAATCAGTAAGCACTTTAAAATGGAGCGATATTGCTCCATTTTTTATTGAAAATAATAACTACAATTATATTATTCTTTTAATTACTTTGCCCCTTTGTAAAGGGGCTGTCACGGAGTGACTGGGGATTTTATTAAATATCTAGTATTTATGATAATTCAATATAATCCATATCTTAAAACATTTTGAAGAGAAAATAGAAATAATCAAACTGAAGCAGAATGAAAATTTTGGCATTTAGTATTAAAACAAGATAAAACATGATATAGATTCTTAAGACAAAAACCGATTGGAGATTATATTTTAGATTTTTATTGTGATAAATTAAAATTATGAATAGAAATTGACGATAAAAGTCATGACCGAAAATGAGAAGATGATGAAGATAGAACAAAATATTTGAAAACTTTATGAATTAAGATTATTAGATATTCTAATGATGATATAAATTATCGTTTAGAAGGTGTTATGTTGGACCTAGAAGATAAACTAAGACAAAGGAAACTAGAATTAGAAAAAAATAAATAACAAAAAATCCCCTCGGCTTCGCCGTTTCCCCTTTACAAAGGGGAGAAAAAAGATAAATAATTTATCAGACTTTTTATTTCTAATCATATTTATACTCATGAAAAAATTCTGACTTTTGATTGTTGCATGAATCGCAATAATCCTATCATGATGTGCAAACAATGAAGAAGCTTGTACATGAGATGCCTGCACTTTGGATAACGAAACTCCCGTGGTTGCTGAGACTCAATTCTTTGGAAACAGAAAAAATTCAGCAAAATGGGCTGTAGCCATGCAAAAACCTTCAATTGATGAGATGGAAAACTATAATGCAATTTTAAGCGGTTACACAAAAGATTGGACAAAAGATTATACTCTAACAAGTGAAGATTTAAGAATCTTAAATCAATGTCTATGACAAGAATGGGCGAAAGATATGAAATGATTTACCGTAAATTGATGATATAGAGCCCACTCAGAATTTGTTAATAATTTTTCAAAGGATGAGTTAAAGGAATGAAATATCCTTACTCTTACATGAAGTTATAAATTTAACGATTCTAAATTAACTTTAACAAATGAAGATAAGGCTATTTTAGCTGAAAAAGGTTGGACTATCGTTCCTACTGATAGAATTGAAGGTTTAAGTGAAATGATGAGTAAAAATATGTTCCTTTCTTATAATGAAGAAAGTTCAGAAAATATTGTAAATAGTCCATATTGAAGCCCTGAAGAATGGACATATATTTATAACAAGATAGCATGAGATAATAACGAATTTGAAAGAAATCCTGCAAGTAGCATTTTGATTACAAATGATTTGCTTTTGCACTCTTATCACAAATTATTTGATAATACTTTAAAATTCTATGAACAAACTATTTCCAGAGATACTATCAAAGAATTAAGTCAGAATTTATTTGAAAAGTTTTCTAATTTAGCAAAATCTGAATCTGACCCAGATTTGAAAGAAACTTACGAATTCTTAGCAGCTTATTGGTCTATTCCTGCTGCGATTTTGGTAGAAAAAGAAGATTTAGATATTGAGCCACATCTTGATGAAGCTAAATGAGAATGGATTGAATGAACTGTAAAAGATGATGAAGAACTTAGGAAGCTGATTAGAGAAAATGCCAAGAAATACATTTCAAAGCTTGATAGTGCCGACCAAGAATTGATGAACAAAGTTTTGGAACAAATTTTCGCTGCGAAAGACATAATTCCTGACCCATTCTTGATGAGTTATAGTCCTGACTTTATCGCTATAAATGGAATAATGCAGGATTACACACAATTTACTCCACGTTCTCATTATACTGACAATGCTGAATTGAAAACTTATTTCATGGCTATGAAATGGCTTATGAGAGAAAAATTCTATTTCTGAGATGATAAATTAACTAATGCAGCTTTGGTTATGGTTAGTAATATTTCAGATGAAGATACAGCTAAACTTTGAGAATTATCAGCAAAGATTAAAAAGCTGATTGGATGAGATGACGATTTGACTTTGGAATCTTTGACTGCTTGGATGAAAGAAAATAATTTCACTTCTCCAGAATCTATTAAAAATATCACAGAAGAACAAAAGTCAGAATTATTCAACCTCGTTCCACAAAAGATTCAATCTACTGATTATAGAACTACTGCAGTAATGGAAAAAGATTCAGAGGAAGCAAAAGATATGACTGCAGGATTTGTATTCTTTGGAGAGAAGTTCACAATTGATAGTTATTTATTTGATTTGATGACTGCAGGTAGTGCTGAAAAAGAATATGCTTATATGCCAAACATGCAAACAGCTCTTATCGTACCTGATGCATTGGAAAATAATTCTGATGCCGCTGAAATGGTTGACCTTTGGATGAATGTCAGAATTGTAAAAGAAGATGTTTTGGAAGATAAAGACTTTACTCAATATTCAAGTTATAATAAAGTAAAACAAGAGGCAATTGAACAACTAAAAAAAGAAGTAACTAATCCATGAATTATGAATACAGTATATCACAAATGGATTGATATGATTGGTTATCTAATCAATGAAGCTGAAGAAAATGCACCATATTTCAAACTTGACCCAGTTTATAGACTCAAGAATTTGGTTACTTATATGGGTTCTTATACTGAATTGAAACACGATACATTACTCTATGTTAAACAGAATTATGCTGAAATGTGATGAGGTGGTAGTGCTGACTGTAATATTGAAGTAGACCCTCCATTATTACCAGTACCTAAATGATATATTGAAGCAGATATTGATGTAGTAAATAAATTGATAGAATTAAATAATGAAACAAAATCTGATTTCTCTGAGCTTGATGATTATGTTCTCAATAATTTCGTAGAATTTGATAAATTCTTGACTCATATCAAATCTATCCTCGTTCAGCAAATGAATAATGAAGTAATCAGTGATGAAGATTTTGAATGGATGAGAACAGCTTTTGATAAATTATCTCAAATCACATTCCCATTGGCTGATTGAGTAACTCAGAAAGAAATGAGAGCAGCTTTGATTGCTGATATCTTCACTTCTGAGGGATGAAATCCACTTTATGAAGCTGTAGGTAGACCAGCATTAATGCTTGTAATGATAGATGATGCAAACGGAAAGAGAATCGCACGAGGTCCAGTATTTACTCACTATGAATTCTACGATTCTGATGATGTAGTGGATGCTAGTTGAAGTAGATTAAATGACATTCAATGGCAAGCTGCTTATGATGGATTGACTTGAAGTCAATTAAAATCAGCTCTTTCCACTTTGAGTAAGAATTTGAGTAAAGGTTTGAAAGTTGGAGAATAAAAGAAAATTCTTTTAGCTTTAAATACAATAATCATGATTCGTTTTCTTAGGTATTATTCTTTGGAGATTTACACGGTAATCTCTATGATTGTTATGGCTTATGCATGAGTTATTAATACTAATACTATTCAGGCCTTTGCAGTCATTGCTATATTACTTTGAATACTTCATGAACGAGAAGAAAGCTATTATCCATGATGATTTGCTACTAATGTTATCTGAAAAATTACAGGTTTTAAAGATAATTTAACACCAGAAATCGTCAGATATTCAAGAGTAGTAA
>Ga0247611_10000634_pt1 | contig 69609 bp, 116 predicted proteins | sample 177DNAGHGhighgp2_FD_192422 | JGI IMG/M metagenome (GOLD analysis project Ga0247611, IMG submission 192422) | Sheep rumen microbial communities from Palmerston North, Manawatu-Wanganui, New Zealand - 1770 DNA GHGhigh gp2 | ecosystem: Host-associated > Mammals > Digestive system > Stomach >...
ATTGAAGTGATTGAAGTGGAGTTTGAAATGTAGCGAAGCGGAATGAAAACGTAACGAGATCTGAAGTGTAATGAAAGAAAGACTGAACGAAACGCAGTGAAGTGAAGGATGAATTGAATGAAAGGATAATTAAAAAGACCGAGCGAAGCGAGGGACTGAATAGAAAGATAATATATAATAACGGAGCGGAACGAAGTGGAGCGGAGGATTTAAACGAAATGAGCGAAGCGAAGGAAGTGGTTTTAAATAAAGAAAGAACGAAATGAGCGCAAGCGAATGAAGTGATAAAAAGAAAAGAACTCCCTCGCCTTCGGCTCGGTCGGTAATACATATCTTTTTTATATCTTTTATTTCTATTTCTTTTTACTTCTATTCTTTTTATTATTTTTACCGGAGCGGAACGAAGTGGAGCGGAGGATCTTTTTTTTCTTTTATTTAAGAGATTTGATGATTGTACCTACGGTCCAACCATCAATCATCCTTACGGATTTTACTAAGAAGATTCTTTAAAAGAGGCTCCACCGTAGGTGGAGATATTGTCTTGTTTGTCTTTTTTCTTTTCATAATAAGATCAACTTGGGAATCTCCATACTAAAAAGACTAGCGACCACTTTTTTTCGAAAAATTGCGATGAATTCCTTATATATAAGAGAGAACATGTGTTCTCTTCTTTTTTAGAATAACCTAAAATCTTAATAGATTTAAACCTTTAAATAATTAATTAAACCATGGAAAGAAATGTTATTGTAGTACCTAAAGAAATAAGGTATATTAGTGAATGGAAGGGGTTTGAAGAACAACTACCGCAGGATAAACCCTACATTATGAACAAAACAATTACAGGATGTGGATATACAGAATACTGTATTACTAATGATAAAAAGGAATAGATATAAGGAAAGAAATAATAGAAGAATTTAAAGTAGGTGAAAAAATACCCAAAAACAAAGTTAAAGAGAGGTTAAAGAAATTATATGAAAAAGTAGGATATAAGAAAACTCCAAAAGCAGTTGACTTAGAGGAGTATTTTGTAATAAAGAATTGTAAAATACCAAAACCTGATGGAACTAGAGATAATGGATATGAAATAATAAGTTTAAAGAAAGGAGATTAAGTTATGATATATTTAATACAAGATTGTTATAAAGATGATAATGGAAACTTTGTTGATATATTAAAAATAGGATATTCAAGTAAACCATTTAAAGAGTCTAGAGAAAATCAATATAAAACACATAATTATGGATTTAAATTATTACAAGAACGAGAAGGAGACACTGAATTAGAAAATTATCTTCATAAAAGATTTTCTAAATACCTCTTACCGGATTCTTATGAATGGTTTTATTATAATGAAGAAATAATAAATGGTTTTAATGTAATTCAAAATATTATAGCTACAACAAAAGAGAAGTATATAGAGAATATTAAATGCTATCTTTTAAATACCTTAGAAAGACCAGAAGAATTATATAAAACTTATAAAAATAATATAATAGAGGAATTACAAAACTACCCTGAATATAATAAAGAAGAGGAAATTATTTATAAACAACGAATTAAAGAAGTATTTGAGTTAGGGTATAGTATAATTAAAGAAAATATAGAGAAAGATTGTATACTATCTAATCCATATTTTGATGATATTCCTGAAGAAATTACTATAGACCGGTTAAATAAAAATCCGTGGAAGAATCATGCTGAATTATATTATAGACTTAATACAACAAAAAAGTCTAAAGAGGATTTTGAAGAATACCTAGAAAAAAAGAAAAAAGAAACTGAGGAATTACTTCTTTCATATCAAACTTCCCCAACTTCTAGCTCTAAACACGCTTTAGCAAAAACATATAAAGATTTAGCAATGTTTAAGAAATATAAAGATAATTTTGTAGCTGTAAATGAAAAGATGGGATCTGATCTTAAACCTGTTTTCAATAAATTAGTAATGATAGCGGAAATGAGAGCATTTGAGATACAACAGACTGATTATGCTAATAGATTTTCAGTCTTCAATGCACTAGAAAGTATAGTTGAAACAGAAGATTTAAATGAATATTTAGATGAGTTCTATTCATTAAGTACTAGAAATAAATATAAATACCTGTGTTCTTTATCAGAATCGGTGGTTTCATCCTTATTACCTCACTTACCTACAAATTTTCAAAATTATTATACAGTATTAGGTCCATCTAGAATTAAAGCTCTTCGATATAATGTAACTGATATAAAAAAAGAATATGAAGGGATAATGGGTAATCAGAATATAGATATAGGAGCAAAGATATATGAGGAGTTTGTAGTTGGGGGAAGATATACAAAAACCTATATAAAAGACAGATTAGGAACATTGTATAAAGAACTAGGATATTCAAAATCACCAAAAGCGACAGACTTAGAAGATTATTTTATATTAAATACTTGTAGAATAAATAATGAAGAAACAGGAAAAAGAGATGCAGGTTATTTAATTGTATCTAAAAAAGAAATAGAAATAAAGAAAGGAGGCTAAGTTATGATATATTTAATACAAGATTGTTATAGAGATGATAGTGGAAAAGTCATTGATATATTAAAAATAGGATATTCAAGTAAACCATTTAAAGAGTCTAGAGAAAATCAATATAAAACTCATAATTATGGATTTAGATTATTACAAGAACGAGAAGGAGATATTGAATTAGAAAATTATTTTCATAAAAGGTTTTCTAAATACCTCTTACCTGATTCTTATGAATGGTTTTATTATAATGAAGAAATAATAAATAATTTTAATGTAATTCAAAATATTATAGTAACAACAAAAGAGGAGTATATAGATGATATTAAATACTATCTTTTAAAGACCTTAGAAAGACCAGAAGAATTATATAAAATTCATCAAAATAATATAATAGAAGAATTACAAAACTACCCTGAATATAATAAAAATGACGAGTATATTTATAAACAACGAATCAAAGAAGTATTTGAGTTGGGGTATAGTATAATTAAAGAAAATATAGAGAAAGACTGTATACTATCTAATTCCTATTTTAATGATATTCCTGAAGAAATTGAAAAAGATTGGTTAGATAAAAATCCATGGAAGAACTGTGCCGAACTTTATTATAAACTTAATACTAAAAAAATATTAAAAGAGGCTTTTGAAGAATACTTAAAAAGTAAGAAAGAGAAAACAGAGATAATTCTTAATGAGTTTACAAAGATGGATGCAGCAGCTAAACATCTTTTTGCAGAAGGGTATAAAAAATTAGCTACAATTGATAAATATAAATGGAATTTTGTAGCAGTAAATGAAAGAATGGGGTCTGATTTAGTACCTGTTTTCAATAAACTAGTAATGATAGCTGAAATGAGAGCATTTGAGATACAACAGGTTGATTATAAAGATAGATTTTCTGTTTTTAACTCTTTAGATCAAGTTGCAGATACTGAAGATTTAAATGAATATGTTTCAGAGTTTTACTCATTAGATTCAATAGGTAGATATAAATATCTCTGTTCTTTACCAAAAGATGTAGCCTTATCGATTCTTCCTCAATTACCCTCTATTGTTCAAAATTATTACATTGTTCTTGGCCCGGAGAGAATTAAAGCCCTTGGATATCATATTACCTCAATGAAAAAAGAATATGAGGGAATATTAGGGAATCAGAACATTGATATAGGAGAATATATAATAAAGGAATTTGAGATAGGAAAAATATACTCCAAATCTGAAGTAAAAAATAAATTAAGAAAATTATATGATAAAGTAGGATATAAAGAAACACCTAGGGCGGTTGATCTTGGAAACTATTTTATTATTAAGAACTGTATGATAAGAAATAAAGAAACTGGAAAAAGGGATAACTGTTACGAAATAATTAAAGTAAAAGATAAAGGAGATTAATTTCAGGGCGGTTAATTTAGACTGAGGGATTTAGGTTTTTATCCACCATCCCCCAAACCTTAAAAAAAACAGTCTTCATTTCCGCCCTTTCTTTATTTTCCTTATATATGATGAAGTTTTGTGTAGTATATTGTAAAGATAGACAAGATAGAAACAAAGTATTTGTAATAAAAAAGACGTGCGATGGTTCTTATTTAATGTATGACCTAGGTATATTCTATTATCCTTGTAGATTAAATAAGAAACTATCATCAAAGCGAATTAAGTATGGTCTTCGTCATATGAATTTAAGTGATGCGATAGATTTTAATATAGACCGGGATTTTTCTGCTGCACGTGGAGAGGATTACTACAAGTATTACCTAGAAAATGTGAGGGTGAGGTATATAGTAGACTTAAAGATATGAACAAGAGGGCTTATGTAGTTACGACTAGGACTGGGCATGTGTTTGTGATTATAAAGACAATAGGTGATACTCGAGAGCTTTATAGAGTACTTCATATAATGTTTAAAGAAGAATTTCACAAGAAGTTATCATCAAGGGCAATAAGAAGGTTGAGGTATGAGATTACATTGTACGCACCTTTAATGGTAGATTGTGAAGAGAGCCTAGATTATGTTATATCTGAGGTAAATAGACAATCTGGTATGTATAATTATCATTTTAGTTCAGGTATTATTCAAAGTTATACAGTTGAGATATGAAAAAGATAATAGGGTGTTATGCAGTTAAGACAGAAAGTCAGGCATACTTAGCAATAACGACGAAGGAAAGTAAGATAGTTTATTTTATTTTTCCAGAGTTATTTAGTAATCAGTAGTCGAAGTATGGAAATATTGATAAGAACGAAATACAAGTGGTTACAATGTGACTTAAATGAGATGGAAGAGCCGGTTAATATAGTTCGTGTATTAAAAGATCCGAGACTTAGTAGTGTATTGAATTTTTTATAGACTAGATTTTGGGGTTTGAGATAAAAAAGAAGATAGAAAGGAAATAAATCCAATCTATCTTTTCTTTTTTAGTACCAAGAGATATGAACATAATCATACTTAGGGTCGCTTTCGTTTAGTATTTTTTCGAATATCCCCAACATAACAGATCTACTATAGCCGAGATCATTAAGGGCCTCATTGATTTCTTTAGATTCTTTTTCGCTTTTTAATTCTTCTAAAGCGAGTTTCCAATCTTCTTTAGGTATATCAAATTCGGTATCATAGACGCTAGTACCAGACATATCAATACCGAGAGATTTAAGTAGGTAATAGAAGTCGATAAGTCCCCTACCGAAGAAAGTATCATCTGAATATTCTACTTGGTATTTAGTTGCGAAATGTAATCTACTCGCCATCTTTTTTCTTATTATCCTGTTCTTCGATAACAACACAATCGATAAGTAGTATAGTAGAGGCGGTTGAGATAGCGTTATTAAGAGCTGCTTTAACTGCCTTTGTACTATCTAGAATTCCGTTATCGATAAGGTTACAGTATTTTTTAGTTTTAGCGTTAAATCCGTAATAGTCTTTTTTAGATTTTCCTATATTTTCGAGAACCAGATCGCTAGAACATCCGCAGTTATTCACAACCGTCTTCATAATGCAAGGAAGGGCTTTAGAAACTATTTTTACGCCTTCAAGTTCATCGCCTTCAAGAGAGTCGAGGAATTTTTTATCTTTCATTAGTTCAAGTCCGCCTTTGAAGTAGATATAGCCGCACCCAGGTAGACATCCTTCTTCTATAGTGCTTTTACTAGCGAGGATGGCGTCTTCTATAGTTTCTTTTTTATTCTTGCTTTCTATTTCGGTTGCTGCTCCTGCGCGGATTATAGCGATACCACCCGAAAGATTAGCTATTCTTGATTCTATCTTAGTTTTTTCATATTCGGTTGTATCAGGAGATTTAATACGTTCTTTAAGGATATTAGTACGGGCCTTAATTTTTTCAGGATCGCCAAAACCCTCTATAATTATGGTATTATCTCTACTTGCTATAATTTTCTTAGCTGCACCGAGGTCTTGAATAGTAAGATCATTAAGAGTTACGTTATTTTCCTGGCTTATAAAAGTACCACCACAAGCGACAGCGATATCAGCCATTATATTTTTTCTAGAGTCACCGAAATCGATACCCTTAACAACGCAGCATCTTATAGCACCTTGTAAAGTATTGATTATGAGGGTAGTATTAACATTCTCATCCATTTCATCACAAACGATAAGAAGACTGCGACCTTCCTTCATTACAATTTCAATAACGGGAAGGATTTGGTTTACGCTAGAAATACGTTCACCACAAACAAGAACATAAGGATTTTCGAGAACGCATTTACCTTCTTCGGGATTGGTTATATATTGAGGAGAAGACCAGCCCTTAGTAAGTTTCATACCAAGAGTTATATCAATAGTAGTTTCAAGTCCTCTACCAAGTTCGCTAGTAATAACACCATTTTCACCAACCTTTTCCATACATTCAACTATAAGATTACCAATTTCAGTATCATTATTAGCGGAAATAGTAGCAACCTTTCTAATTTTCTCAAGATCTCCTTCAACCTGGATAGAGTGATTTTTAATATATTCATTCATCCATTTACCGGCCTTCAACATACCAGATTTAATTTCATTCACATTAGATCCAGTTTGAACAGCTTTTTGACCGCCTAGAACCAATTCCTTAGTTAGAATGGCGGTTGTAGTGGTTGAGTCTCCAGATTCGCTTTCAGTAAGGGTAGCAGCTTTCTTAACTAGTTCAGCACCCATATTAAGTTCAGGATCTTTAAAGTCGATAGTTTTAAGAATATTAGCACCATCACGACTAGTTGAAACCTGAAATGAATCAGCTATAGCCACACTATGACCAGCGGGACCCAAAGTAACTTTAACAGTATCAACGGCTTTTACTAATCCGTCTATAAGTTTTTCTTGACCTTTTTTAATTTCTTTACCCATAATTTTAAAGAATTACAATAATTTCACTAACGTTAATAAGTCTATATTTCTGACCGTCTTTTGTAAATGTTTTTCCAGAACCGGGATAGATAAGAGCAGTATCACCCTCTTTAACCTCAGTAATCTTTTCACCTACACTGAGAACTTTAACAGTCTCATAATCAGTAACAGGCATTTCAAAATTGCCAAACTTTTCTTTTTCCTTTAGTCCATCATCTTGAACTAGGATTCCATTGTTAATTGCTTTCATATTTTTCTTTTAATTTTAGATATTCTTGATATTCAGGGTCTTCGAGTTTCTTTTTGAATTCGCTTTCAAGTTCTTTTATTCTCATATTAAACCAACTTTCAATATTGGAGAGACTTAAATATGAAAAAGGTATTCGAACTGTGTAACCTACAGTATCATCATAACTACTAAACATTATTACAAGATCATCATTTTCTATGTTAAAATTGAGAGAATAGTCATAAATATAGATTAAAGGCATAACCGCTATATCAAATTCTCCCTTATAATTATCTTGTAATTCAACTAATTTTTTTAGGATAGGAATTAATTCATCAGTAATTTCCTTTCCAATCTTATCAAGAGCCTCACTAGACTTTTGATATTTTATTATTAAATCTTTAATTATCATAACATATATAAGAAATAAGAGCCTTCTAGAGTGTGTTTTTTCAATTTGGGAGCTGAAATTGAGATTTCACACTCAAAATCAACTGGATTCTTTATTAATGAGAGAAACAATGAAATATGTCAGTAATTGAAAAAGAAATTCCAAGAAAAGTAGTTATTTTTTTAATTGACGATCCATCATTTAATGATGAGGATAATTTGTTTGTTACTAGTATTCTTAATCGAAGAGAAGCTACAAAGAAGAATATAGAAAATATAAAAAAGACTATATTACGTTCTTATAAATGTAGTAATATCATTGTAAAAGAGGTAGAGAACAAATTCAAACTTTCTCTTGTCAAAAATAAAGATGGGTTTTATTTTAGTGATAACCTAGTATGTTTATTAGAAAGTCCAGAAATAGAAGGCTATCCAAAAACTTATACATCAATAAGATCAAGTAAGCTATTACAATTAATTATAGAATCAAAGAATATAATAGGTAATAAATTATCTGGAGAGTATTGTTATAAGGGCACCTACTATGATTCCTGGGATAGAATTGATAATACTAACAGTGAAATTATAAAAGGATATAGGGTTGGTGATATTCTAGATAAAGATAATTGGACATCAAAAAAGCCTATTCCTGGACACCTATATATTATAAAGACAAAAACTAGAGCTTCATTAGATTATTCAAAAATAGGAATATACTTAGGAGAGATTGATTGTAATTATAGGTCTTATGGTGGTGGATATGATAGTTTTAGTACTAATTTCTTTGAACTAGAGAAAAGTATTTGTACAAATAAGCATGTATTTGTAACAACTCGTCCAGATTCATTGTCTATAGATGATTTATTTAGTCGTCATGAAGAAGAAGATAGGTATTCACTAAAAAACTTATTTAAAGACAACACTATTGATATTCACACAAAACTTAGTAACCTAGAATATATTGAATTAGGAGATGTAAGGTCAACAATAAGTTATCTAAGTGAGTTTATTAATGATCAGGTAGAAAGGGAAAATATTTCTTACAAACTAAGCGATCAAGGTGTGTTATTATCTGGATTTATGAAACTAGAAAACCTAGACATTGATAAACTAATAAACTACATAAATAATAATTTCAAAACCTACGGATTTAAAAGTTATCATAAAGAGGCCTTTTCAAGTTGCCTATCCTCACTAGTTTCATTAACAGAGGAAGAGACAAATAAACTATATGAAAAACTTAATGTTACGCTCGTATGAAAATAGACAAAAGTATAATTAGGTGGAGAAATAGATTAGCTGAATTAATCTGTGACCTAGATAGTTGTGCGATTATAGAAGGATCTGGTTTAACTAGTTCTGAAAGAGATAATCTTAAAAAGAAATTAGAGATACCTTTAAAGTGGGTTGATAAAGAACTCAAGAAAGAAAGAAAAAGAGTAGAGAGATTAGAAAAGAAATTAGAAAAACAGAAACAAAAACGAGAGAAGACTAAAAATGATAAATCCAGAAAAAATTAAGCCTTTTGTAGATTATATATTAAGTGGGGGTGTAAGTAGTGAACAAGCCGTTGAACTATTGAAAAATGAAGATAGTTTGACCAATGAAGAAAGAAGATTAATTTATATGTACTGTTTCCCTAGACCACTTGGAGACAGAGAGTTACCTAGCCGAGTTATGAAATCAAGAAAAGCTAGAGGAGTTAATTATAGAAATGGTTTTTTACAGCCAGATGATTTAGAAACTTCTTTAATTATTGAGGCAGGAAAAACAATGCAGTATGAAAGATTTATAAAACACATTATGCATGCTTTTTCAGATCCTCAAAAGATTTATCAGATTTCAGGCACAGATATACTCGAATGTCCTATATGTGGTAAAAAACTTAGGGAATTGAATATATGGGATTCAACTCTAGATCGTGCCAAAGAACATCTAGCTTTCGGGAGCCCCACCGAAACTAACATTGTATTATGTATGGATTGTTTGATTCAGTTAATCAATGCAGCAGATATAATACAGGTTCTTGATCCTGGTTATCTAGATTGGACCAAACGAACCTTTAATAAAATAAATTAAAAGAAATGAGAGAGAATAATGATTTTAATCATCTAGACGAGCCCATGGATGGTGGCCGTTTTCATGATCTTGTAGAAGCTGCTGAACATGGTAGTACTAGAGAAGAGCGTGAAGCAGCAATTGAAACACTTGATGAATTTGATAAAGAACTTTCACGCTTTGTTGGTGTAAATGAAGACCCTGATCAACTCCTTGCTTATGCAGGTAGGTCATTCAGACTCATTAATTCAGAGCGTTATCCTAGACTTAATCTTTCAAACCTTAGAAAAGATTGGGATAAAGCTAGATATGATAGAATTGCTGAGATTCTGCTTTTTGCTGATCAGTTCTTCTATGATACTGACACAGAGAATAATATTCCAGATAGCAATCCTGGTTCAGATCCTTTTGCTGGTTATTATAATCCAGAAGAACCCTTCACGATTCAGCTTGGTGTAGGTAGAATTTTCAAAGTTGTCCCTGCAAGCGTAGATAGTAATAATGAGTCTTCAGAAGAAGGTGTTTATAGTATTAGATTGACTACTGCTAATGTTCCTAATCTCGTTTATTATATAGAGAATGAAGAACTTGATGTGGCTGCTACTGATGAGTTTGGTAATCCTCTTCCAGTTGCAACTATAGATTGTAATGGTCAGTTTATAGGTTTGAATCCTGGAACTTGTGACCTTGTTGCTGTTGTTCCTGAAGATCAGAAAGTTCTTGTTGATGGAGTTAAGGTTCCTAATGATCAGCTTCTTACCATACACGTTATTGTTACTACCGACTCAATTAAGAATTCCGAACCTTATGAGAAAGTAGATAATGAAGGTAATCCAACCTGGGATGGATATGGCGACGACAGCATCGTTTCTGTTTCCTGATATTCCTTGGCAACCTTATCCTATACAATCAATTGCAAAAAGCGGGAGAAAATATAATCTGAAAAGTATTATATATCCTAATGCTACTTCTAGAAAAAAATTTACTAGAAACAAGCAACTTAGTAAAAGATCATTACAAGCTAAGTTTTTTGATGCTTTCATAAACATAGGCTATTTTGATCCTTTAATAGTAGTTCGTGAGTTTCCAGTTGTTATTCTTAATAGTCTTAGGTTAGAAGGGCTTGATAATGGTTTTATGTTATTAGATTATTTCATACCTAATATAAAGGATGAAAAATATTGGGGCCTAAACATAGAACTTGATTCAGAACTTCACTCCCCTGATAAAGACAGAATACGAGATCAATATTTAAAAAATTTGGGAATCCTTGTTTTTAGAATTTCACATTTAGAAAAACCTGATGTACAAAAGAAAAGATTTAAAGAGTTGTGTGCTATCATGAATAATATGACTAGGACTGATGCTCCGAGAGTCTTCACCTTCAATTCCTTATAGATGTATGATTAAGATAACTAACGGCATAGACCAAGAAAGTATGGAATTTGTATTTAAGATTAAATGCAATTTCTTTAAGAAGTATTTTTCTAATTTTGTAGGTTATTTAAGTAAGAAAAAAGAAAACTTACCTGAGAACTATAGTGTATCTAAGCTTTCAGATGATACAGTTAGAATAGGTTTTCCTATTCCAAAAGATGCTATCGGTCCTGAACAGTTTGGAATGTCTGCAGTAAAGGTACCTAATGTGGGACCTGTTATTAGTACAGTCATTGATACATTCTCGGGTCATGCTCTTGCTTATGAACTAGGGCATACTGAATTCGTTCCGCTTAATGGATATCCTGTTGAGAATTTACAAAAGGAGATACTTGAAGCAGTTAAAGGAAAAAGAAATTTGTGTGTTCTTGAGACCTATGAAGAATATCTTAATGCACAAAATGAACACAAGTTTAAGTTCAAGCAGCATATGGTTGAATATGGAACTGATGAGTGGGCAGATATTGTACTACACCTAATTAATGGTGATATAGAGTCTGTTCGAAAAATGTGTTCCCAAAAATTAAAAATAGAAGATTGGTTTTAAATGTTTTTGGAGGGGTATTGGGTTTTTAACTCTTTACCCCTTTTTAATTTATATACGTTAATTATGCAACAATTAAGTCAGTTTGTTACAGTAATGAGTCCCGGAGATGTTTTACCGCAAGTAACCGGAGATGTAATTAAAATTTATCTAGCTGGAACTGAAGATACGAATCCAGCTAATGAACACTGGCAAGATAAATTTGCTCAAGCCATGGTATCTTTAACTGAGGGACCTGGAGCAATATCAGTGTTTAAAAATAAAAATTGGGTACTTATAAATCCAATGTCAATGCCTCAAATGAATCCTGCTCCTAATATGGATAATCCTGAGTGGGTACAGAAGAAGGATTGGGAAAATGGTATGTTAAATGCGGCTGATGGTATTTTCTTTAATATAATGAAAAAATCTACATCGCCTATTGTAATGTTTAATTTTGGTATGCTTCTTAATTCTGGAAAGATGGCTGTTCGTTGTAGTCAGGAGTATTTTCAGTATGGAATCGTATCTTATATGTGTGCTCGTCATAATGTTCCTCTGCTTCCTTCCAATTCTAATGTTAAGGATGCGATTTGGGCTCTTATGTCGATTTGTCCGAGCATGCAACAGAGTAATAATATAGCACTCCCTGAATGAAAACCTTAATAATTTTAAAAGGATTAGACAAGGGCGCGAAATTGGAATGGGTAAAAAATGAAAACTTAGAGAATTATTTTTTAGATATTGATATAATAAGAGGTTTTTATTCTATACCTGACTTACAATATCCAGGTAAAGAAATATTACGAGACTCTTTTGGAAATCTAGTAAGGAAGAATTATTTAGAGATTTTAATAACTAGATTAGGGAAAGGTTGTTTAGTAGTTGTTGATGTAAAGAATGAAGTCTCTAATCGAATTTTGGAAACACTAGCTTTAATTTTTGGATATACTATTTTTTATGTAGTCTGGAATATACCTCAAGATTATTTAGTGAAGCCAAAACAATATCTACCAAGTAATTATCTAGTGCCGAAGAAAGATGAATTAGAAAAAGATGTAGCAGATTTTCTTAGCATACAACTTACCGATAAATTAGTTGTATCTTCATTTTCTGAGGTTCTTGACTATTGGAAAAAGAAAGAACATTATTTTAAGTTTGATTTTTATAAAGACACTATACTTCACATTTCAGATCTTCACTCTAACTATTCTCTCTATAAAAAACTACCTCGATTCAAAAATTATAAGTACGTAGTTTTTCATGGGGATTATATAGATGGACCAGAAGAAGGTGGATCTAGAGAATTAATGAGACTGGCGAAAAATGGAATGGGAAAGAATGTGATATGGCTTGAGGGTAATCATGAACTTAGGCTGAGAAAATATTTGGGCTGTAAATTATTAAAGGGAGATACTAGGGACGTACTTGAGAAAACCGTCCCACAAGATTTCCTAGATACCACAGCCCGAGAGTTTTCAGCCTTAGATATAGAACAATGCAGAAATTATTTACAAGCCATGAATACTAACCTGAAAACTTACGCCATTTTACAGGATCAGAAAAATACTTACATATGCACACACTCAGGATTAACTCTCCCCGGTATACTTGACCCTCGATATATAGGAAACATTATATACGGAAGCAGAGAGATTTTGAGAGTGGATAAAAAATTTAATGACTTTACAAAAAATTCTAATGTGTTCTCTGTTCATGCTCACTGTAAATATAATGACTGGGATCCTTTTAAATTTAGAAAGGTCATTAATATAGATCCAAAAAATGAAAATCAAATTATTTACACAGAACAAAAGAAAGGACAGTGGAAATTATGGGAAATAGAAAATTCAAAATAAAAGTACAAGATATAGACAGTTTAATTAAGTCTTTAGGTTTGGATGAGGTTATAATAGAGCTCCCAGACTGTAAAGAAACTTATAAAGCTTTAGGAACTTGTGATTGGGATTTTTATGATGAAGAGCAGCCAATTATAGGAGAAGAAGTAGGAGAAAAAGAAACTGAAAGAAACTGTGATATTCTTTCTATGCTTTCGAGTTATAATGACCTAGCTACTTTTATAGAGGCTTCGTATAGATTAGCTAAAAAATCTCCTGATATTGTATATGGATCAAACTTATACAACCAAGAGATAAGTAAATTATATGCAGTAGTTGGAGGTGAAGAAATTAGTATAGATCACTCATTAATTGCCTCCCTCTTAAGTGCTTTCTTTAATGATTTTATGAACCCTGAAAATATAAAGGAAAAGAAAGATGCAGTGGTTGAAGAGGTAAACTCCAGAATTAAAGAACATTGGAAAGAAGCACCTAATCATCCTAGCGTTCTTAGTTTTATGGGTGTTCTATTTAAAAGAAATTAAAGTAAAAAGATAGATTGGATTAATTCCTTTCTATCTTTTATTTTCCTTATAAGTATGATATATAATTTTTATCGTTTAATACCAAGATCGGGACTTATACGTATAATAATTAATTGTGAAAAAACTGGAGAGGTATATTCATTTATTTCTACAGTCCATATATATAAAAAATTTAGTAAAAAATATATGAATCACTTAATATCTCGTGGGCCAAATGCACTTTCTAATTTTTGTTATACTTACACTATCCTTACTATGATGTTAAAAAATAGGTTTGGCTCTGATATTGAACTAATAACACTTGGAAAATTATTATATGAAGGAAAAGAAGGGTGAGTTGGTTTTTTATTATTTAGATTATGGTTTCTCCAGTTTTTCTAATATATGTTTAAATAATACTGAATCAGGGGCACTATTCTTTTATTATACAGAACCAAAAAAGTATAAGCATAAAAAACTAAGTAGAAAATTTATGCTTAAGATATTATACAGCACCCCATCAGAAGTACATAGTTCAGCAGAGTGTTATAATAAAGATAAAACACTAAAATATATATCTAACGATTATGTAGGTAGTAGATTGTATTTATTAGGGAAACTTGAACTAAAATAAAAGGACCTAGAAATTAATCTAGATCCATATTTTTTTTACATTTCAACAATCTCACTTGTCTTACTATTCACGCCGTAGAATCTTCCAAAGTGCTGATCCCCGAAAATATAGAAAGCATTGGGGTAAAATTCTTTGGTAAGTGGGCGGCGTAGAGTACAGAAACTAGATTCAACTCTAGTCTCAAGTTGTCCCAGCTTTTCAAGAGCGGCATTCATATTAAGAAGAACAGAGTCATAATTAATCACCATATCTTCAAGCCAGTGATCATTTACTTTGTTCACGGTTTTTACTCCATCAGCGTCATGTGTAACCATAATGCAAGTGTCGTTCATCTGGAAAACATTCATAACCCAGACAACCTTAGCATTTTCCTCACACACGTTCTTGTCAAATCTAATCTGAGACTCGAAGAACATAGTGCTGTCATTCATGAACTCTTCCATGTCCTGATTCATAACGGTCTCATAGCAATAATAACCGGGGAATTCAGGAATTGAATCATTCTGCTGTTCATTGTTCTTATTGTTTTTGTTGCAAGAAACAAGGCACAATACAAAAGCCATCATCACAAATAGAATTTTTTTCATGTTTGTTTATTTTTTATTTGTTGTTTTACATATATAAGGAAGTTAGGGTTCATGAATTCTATTTTCTACATCACAAATAGACTCTTTTCTCAAAACTAAGAGAGATTCACAATCCCACCCATAAAGAGTAAATGGGTGTGTTAATCTAGTTGCTCTTTCTCCTAAGTCAGTTAAGAAAATAGCATCATACTCTAACTTAGCTGCTTCAAAATCTATAGTGCAACAAGTTATAGTGCTAAGGAGAAAATTACTCTGAGGGTTTAAAGATATATATTTAAACTTTTCAAGGTCGGCGTAAGAATCAATTACGTAGATATTTGATCCTGGCTTTAGAGAGAAATCAAAATAAGTTGTGCACTCTCTGAAATCCTCAGACTCACACCAATCCTTCCACCCACAATCTGAATTAACTAGAGATGCCCATAATCCTCCTTCTGGTTTTATACTCCAATAATTACTATTAACTGGTTCTTGAAATTTAGCTTCAGACCATTCTTCATTTCCATAATGTCTAAATCTTTCTAATTTTTTCATACAAATATAAGGAAACTAAGTACAAATTAGAGGGTAAAAAAGAAGGGACCTAAATCCCCTCAATTCTTTTACTTTGAAGCATTCTGATAAGTTCAATAGCTTCTTCCACTGATCTTTTTCCGATGTTCCTAATTTCTTTTAGTTTCTCCGGATTATCTTCATACTTCTCCATAAATTCTTTTACTGTATAAATCTTTTCTTTTGTGAGGCAATGATAAAGTCTCACAGAAATTGAAAGATCGCACAGTTTTTTGTCACTCCACTCTTTTTTATTTTTCGGAGTTTTGAGCTCTTGTATTTTATTTTCAAGCTCTTTAATTCTCTCCTCATATTTTTCTTTGAGTGGTGTTTTTTGGATTCTGGTAAGTGATTTAGTAATGAATTTAATCAGTCTTGTCTTTGAAAAATAACAATACTTATTTTGAACTGTTTCTAAATCTTTACCATCTAATACCATACATAGTATTTCATATTCTAAATCTGAAATAACTTTGGTATCTCTGTAAAATTCAAGATTAATGTGTATAAGGCTTTTTCTACATTTCCTTATTTCATTTATCTCATCTATACCGCGGATTTCTTGAAGCTGATATTCAAGCGCACCAAGTTTATGATCTAGCGCTTTTTTCTTTGCTTCTATTTTTCTCCGCGTTTCTTCCATCTCCTTTTCAGAATCAAGAAGTAGGCTAAGCGTGTTTTTGTCTACATATTCCACGCCATGAATAAGATGAGTATTTAATATTCCTTCATCTATCCAGTTTTTAATTGTTTGTCGAGAAAATCCTGTATATTCGGAAGCTTCTCTCTTTGTTATTAATATTTTTTCCATATTCTTTTATTTTAATTTTGTTAATTTAATGTTGAGGTGGGGGAATTAAAGTTCTTCCCCAGGGTTTTTGAAAATGTTTAAGAGTTTTCCAAAGTTTTTACAATTCTCTTCAATAAGTTCTGCTGCTTTGTAACATCTCTCTACACTTTCTTTGGTTTCATTGTATTGTTTTAAATGAGCCTCGTAGAAATCTTGTTCATAGATTCCCATTACATAAAACTCATCGTGAATTTTTTTGATCGCTTCGTTTAAATCACGATAACGATCTGTGGCGAGTCTAAATTTATATGCATTAAATTCAGATGCATATTTTTTAAGATCATCACCAACTTCTTTTACTTCTTTCGCTAACTTACCTAGATTTTTGATAAGTTCAATTACTTTGGCTTCTTCAATTTCATCTAAGTTTTCGAAATGAAGATTGAATTTGTTTTCCATGATGTTATTTTTTTTTGTTGTTAATATTTTTTATGTAGAATAGGAGGGAAGACTAATCATCTTCCTCTCCTTCAATGTTTTCTAGGTTTTCTAGTATTTGATGCCCTACTTTTAGTACCTCATACCCTGCTTTGATATCTTTTTCTTTTCGCTGATATAATTCCTCATCAGCAAATTCTAAGACATAACACTTCTCATTAAAGTCTCTTTCAAACTCTAAATCTTTTTTAAATTGATCTAACAATTCTTTAAGACTTTCTCTATCTTTTGTGATAGTGTATGTCAAGATTTTAAAAGGCAACTCCCCAGCTCTTTCTTTTACTTTCTTAATCATTATTGCCCCAATTAAGATATCTGCTTTTTCAGCAGGGGTAAGCTTTTCAAATACTTTTTCGAAATTTTTGAAATTCGTTGTGTTTTCCATGTTTATGTTTGTTTTTTGTTAATAATTTTTTTGTTTTGAATAGTGGCTACCTTAAATATTCTCTACGTCAAAGTAGCCAGGATCTTAGATTAACGAAGATACTTACTCTTCAAATCCTCGATCTCCTTTTTACGTTTCTCATCATACTTAGAGATGATGAACTCTTTGATATTGAATTCATCGGCTCTTTTGCAGATGTCTTTAAGGTCATTTACTGTCTTGTTCTCAACGTTATTGAGAAATTCCTTTATGGCCTCGAACGTTTTTTCTGAGGAGTTCATCTCTTCTTCAGCCTCATCGTAAATTTTGATGAAGTTTTCCTCCTCCTTTTCTTCTTTTTCTGCTTTTTTCTTAGTCTTTATAATGTGAATTGCTTCACGGCGATTGGCATTAGGATCGTATTTATTTATTCTCTCCTGTGCCTCCTCGAGACTAATATTTAGTTTTGCGGTGGCCTTACAACCTCTTGTTGTAATGAGGTATTCTCCACCAAGCATTCTGTTTATCGTTACTTTAAAATTTTTAAAGCCCGATTCATCATCGAATGCAAGTTTTTTAATTTCCGAGACTCTTACTCCCGGATTCATTGCCACTAATGTGACAACTGATAACGCTTTCTCTTTAATGTTCATGTTTTCCATGTTTGTGTTTATTTTTCGTTAATAAAAATTGTTAATTAATGTCTGGGACAGAAGTCCCTTTTAAATGGTTAAATCCATACCACTTGATATATGCAGACCTTTCTTTCTGCATCTCTTCTAAGCAGTTGGACATATTCGATTAGTTCTACGTGTCCTTTTCCATATTTGACGTGGAATTCTTGGACATAACTTGGACACGAAGAAAGTTTTAATTCCAGTGTCCTAAGTCTTTCAATTTGAATTCTGTAAAGGGCTATGTCTTGAAGCCCCTCTGCCAATTTCAACCGTGTTCTGGCATTGATAATCTCCGTAAGTATCGGAGCAATCTTTTTAATTTTCATAATCTTTTATTTTTTGTTAATAATGTTGAGGGGAAATCAATCCCCAGAAATTTTCAAAGTGCAGTGATTGTTTTTAATCTTGACTAAATTATTTGCTATAAAGATCAAGTTATCACATAGTTCTAATTCTTTATTCCAAGTTTCAGAACTTACATAGTCTTGATTATATAGTTCATATATAGCAAGTTTATAGTCTTTTGCTAAGATTAGCAACTCACTTTTTACTTTTTCTAATTCTTTTTTACTGGAATTCTGTTTAATTTCACCAGTTTTAGTTAGAATGCTTTTTATAGAAACTGCAATATTATCTTTTATAACATGCAACTTCGAAATTGCTTCTTTTGCGTTCATGATGTTTTTGTTATTTGTTTTGATAAAAGGAGAACTATTTATTCTCCTTGGAAGATGACATAAGATTCTATCAGTTTTCTTATGATATCCTTGTTTTTTATAGTTATTGTTTTCAACAAGTTTTGAACATCATCATAAGAATATTGCTCAAAGTTCTCACTGAAATCCTTCAACATCTTAAACTGTATATCGAATTTATCATCATCCTCTCGTTTTTCTACTAAGTAAATCAATCCAGACTTCTGAATGAATCTAGAATCATCTACTATTTCTCTGTAGAAATTAGTCCCAAATAGACTTATACCATTATCTACTTTAAGTCGGTTGTAGATTGCAGGTACTTGCCATCCTTTGTTTTCTTTTTCCAAGAGGTCTTCTATTAAATCTAAGATAACCTCTTTTTCGTGTTCACTTAGTTTCATATGTTGTTGTTTTTAGTTTGTGTTGGATTAGGATTGAGAAATTTAGTTTCACTCATAGAGCTACTTATAGTACTACCACGTAAAGGTATCTCATTTAGTACCGGCCCGAAATTTATGTCGGGCGTTTCACTAAGACTTGAGTAGTCATTAGTTTCCCTAGGTGATAGTCTCTTTTATTTACTTCACCCAAGAGAATAGTTCTATCATTTCGGAGTGAACCGTTCTCCGCCTGCAGTGATGTTATCTGCCGGCTCTGTTTTCGGCACTTACAGCAAAGGTAAGCTAAACCAGCTACACCAATGACCGTGCCAACGATAGCAAGGCATTTTACTATCTTGTTTCCTTTTTTCTTTTCTTTTTCCATATAATTTTATTTTGTTAAATGTTTTGAAATGGCTACCCTAGAATTTAAGGAGCCAATTAGATTTGATTTTAGATTATGTTTTTAGAATTTGATACTGACATTTAACTGTCAAATCATTAAATTCTTGTTTCCACTGTGGGTTTGCTTTTTCCCATAGTGCCATATCTTTCGTTATATATCCATTTACCCTTTCTTTTAGGTTTTTATACTCCATATAGATTCTCTCATTTTCATAATCCTCCTCTTGGGATTTAAAACCTATTGGGCTTGGTTTATGATTTATTTTATAGATATGGTCGTCTAGAACTTTAAGACGTTGCCAGTCTAAAATCATTTGGTTTTTCTTAGTTCGGTTTCTTTTATTCTTGATGTGAAGACCGAACAACGAACAAGCAGCTGCTAATATAGCTCCTGCTGTTACTAAATTTTTATTTTCCATAGTCATAGTTTTATATTTTGTTATTTATGTCTGGGACCGAAGTCCCTTAATGGTATCTAGTCAACGATAGTTGGCCAACCATCTTTTTCTACCATCTTTTCCATGATAGAATAAGCTTTCTTTTCCAAGTTTTCGTCTTCCTTTGACAATCCATCTCTGGTTACCCACCAGATCGGCTCTAGGTGATCAAGATAGACTCTTTCTTTTTTCTTTAAGTACTTGCAGAGAGCTGCAAAAGATTTTTCTTCGTCGTTCTCTGCCTCGACCAGTTCTTTACATGCCTTGAGATATTCAGCATAGTTCTGATCGAACTTTTCTTTCTTTTCTTTTTTTACTCTATTGAGTTTTTTCCAACCCAGAGTTATCCCTGCTCCAGTAAGAGTACCGGCAAGGAACAATAATACTTTTTTCATTTTTTTTATTTTTTAGTTATTAATGTGTAGAATATTAAAATTATCTGAAAAACATCTTTAAAGAAACTTTAGTTCTCGTTTCTGTTTCGATCTTAACTTCGATCTCATCAGGATAATGACTCAGATATATATACATTATCTACAGTAACGAGATAAAAAGGGACCATTTAAACTTAATTAAACGGCCCCTGGTTTTTTTACTCTTCTTTTTCTTTAGCGGCCTTCTGTTTTGCTGCTGCTTTTTGGATCTCTGCAGCACCTATGGCAACGAGTCCAGGTACTACAATCCCAATAACAGCTTCGGCAAAACTTTTACCGGCCGTTGTAAGATATTTTGCGACAATAGGAGGCATACTACTGTTCCTCCTCTCTGGCACACTTTTCAGCGTACCTCTTGTCGATTTTTTCTTTAATCTTTGAGCCGATCACATGACCGGCTGCGGTAGCTGCCACAATAACGATGGCATTACCGACGTAAATTAGTGATTTCTTTAACATACTTTTTATTTTTTTAGTTAATAAATAAATTTGTTACTAGTGTCGAGGAGATCCGAAGACCTCCAAGTTTTTATAGCGGTTTACTTCTCCTCTTTTTTATTCAGCTTCTGTTCTCTTTCCTCAAGAGATTTCTTCGTCCGCTGAATTTCTTTTTCCTGTTGTTTCAGCCAACGCCTATCAGCTGACACAGTACCAATCGCATGTCCAAGGCATGCACCAAGGGTTATAAAACTTACAAGGAGTGAATAACCTAAGAATTTCTCTTTATTCATTTTCTCCTCCTTTCTCTTGGTTTTCTACTTCACATATAGACTCACGTGCCGTGAGTTCAATGTTCTTTTTCAGCAATTCCAATGATTCGTCCTCAAGCTTTGATGCTTTTTTAATTGTCTTAATGGAACCGAATCCAATGATGCTGATTGCTGCAATAGCGGTTACTGCTGCTAATGCCTGTACTCCGCCATCAGGTAAATTTAAGTTCATAATTTTTTAGTTTTTGTTAATAAATGAATTTGTTAATTATCTGTTGAAGGGTACAGAGATGGCTATAGTAAAATCAAAGAACTCTCTCCGTACTGGAGTATACTATAATTTTAGAATGTTAGCTCATCATTCTATCTCTGTATCCTAAATTAAACGAAAAAAGAGTATTAGGAGAGATTTAATTTTTTCTTTTATCCTAATATCCTTTGTTATATGTTGAATTTTTTTTTGCTTTAAGCTTCTCTCTTAAAGACTTTTGATATGTACAGATTTCTATTAACTATACTCTTCGTATGTTACTTTAAAATCAGAACTGGACTCTGTATTTCCAGTAGATAACATATCCACGTCCCATACTAGAGCTTATATAAGATACAGTCTTACATAAACTTTTTCAAGTTCCCTAAGTATACTTAGGTACACGCTTTGTATAATCACTATTAATAACCCTAGGGATTATTTCAATTATACAGGTTTAAGACCTCTTCGATCTTAAATTTTTTTTTATTTTTAATTGTTATGCATACTAGCCAGTTTTAATTTTGATTAACCAGCCTATATGCTATTTATGTCAAAAACCATTTAATTTATTCCGCTTTCGGCCTAAACTTATTCTCGGTTATGATTTCCCGTGAGACTAACAACAATCTCATATAGAATAAGCCATACGCATTTTATACTCGCCAAAACGAGTCTGAGCTCAGCTAACTCAGATTTCATTATACAAGCTCCCCGTATGCACCTTTAGTATGCTTTGTATAACTAAGTATTATTTAAAAATACGCTGAAAAATAATAGTAGAAATATAGGTTTTACCTATAATCTACTTTAGGTAAGAATGTTCTACTTTTCTTACATATATAAGGGTTTTAGTACCTTTTCAGACGGAATAAAAAAGAGCCCCATTTTAGGCTCTCTTTAACAAAATTTCTAACATATATAAGGGTTTCAAGGATTTTTATACGGTCATAATACACACTATAATTGCTATAAGAACAATAGAACTAATGTCTATAGCAAGATTAATAATAAAAATAGGATAAGAAGTAGTAGCAAAGCTTAATATAAACAATGACGATCTTACTCCAACTATAAATACGCATATAGCACTAATAGCAACTGGAATTTTATTTTGTATTTTCTCAGGAACAAATTTAGAGTATAAACATCCCCAAGAAGCTGTAAATAATCCAATCAAACTTATTATAGGAACTATAGTTGGATTTATGATTACAACAAAAGAGTTAAATATTAATAGTACTAAATAAACGAATAAGTGTTTCATCTATATATAAGGAAAATAAAAGGGAGAAATTAATCTCCCTCTTTTTTATCATCATTCATAATAATTAATTTTGCGAAGTCTTTAGTAGACTTTATAATATCTGAAACAGGCAGTCCTTTTGTCATTTGGAACTGAATATGTCTAACTATCTCCATTTTTAAAGTTACAAAATTAGTAACATTATTCCCTTTTTCAAAAAATGGATAAGCTACTGCAAAAACTTCATACTCCTTAACCCAAAATGTTTTAACTATATTGGGTAAAGCTAAACTAAATACTCCAAATACTGCAAACAACTCTTTTAGTTCTTTAGTATTATCACTTGAAACGCTTGATACTAAATCTATAATAAAGTGTTTTCCATATACAACTCTCTTTTTTAGTTCAGATCCCATATCAACATCTTCTACTACTTTTATGGGATCTATTTCATAAAGTACATCTTTTATAGTGTACTTATCTAATTCAAATTTCTCTGTAAATAAATACGAGGCTATCAACATAATAATTAATTTTAAGTATACAGTCCATGATCTATGAACCATTTATCTAGTGCATTCCAATCAACATAATAAGATTCACCATCATCTTCATAAATAACTGGACATCCTATAGCTTGATCATCTATATAGTAATTAGCAAAAACTTTTCTACTATCAGACCAAGTTTGTGATGGATTTAGGTTAATACCATAAAGAGGTATATCATTATCATAAAACCACTTAAGAGCATCTCTAAGAACTTTCCCATTATCTCTCATAGTAAGTAATATAATTTTATGTCCATTATTAACAAGCTTCTTTAATATAGGTGCGGCTCCAATGTCTTCACCTACAGACGGATATCTATGTTTAACACAAGTTCCATCAAAATCAACTGCTATAACTTTTCCCATAATTATATTTTTTAGGTTTATTACATATATAAGTAAATGAGGCCTTATAAAGTGCAAAAAAGAAAAGATCCTGGTTTACCCAAAGATCTCTCCTTCTTTTCTACTTAGCCACAGCTTAGGCTTTCTTCTCAGCCTGCGGTTGCTGCTCTGCTGCGGCTTTCTTTGCTTTGCGGTTCTTGCGGATCTTGATGACTCCGTAAATTACCGCTGCGGTTCCCACGAGCACTCCAGCTGCGATTCCGGCCTTCTTCCAGCCGAATTTCGGGGTGTTAACGTTTACGGGATTGTTGTTGTTCTGCGGGCGATTGTTATTGTTGTAATTGCCCTGATTTTTCATGTTTTCCATGATTGTTTAAGATTTTTTGTTAATAAATTTTGTTTATTTTTACTACACATATAAGGGTTTGAGCCCTTTTGAAACGGTAAAAAAAATAGCCGGCGGCGGCGAGAATATTGGCCCTGAGGTTTCGAGGGCTCCGTGGTACTTGAGATCTTCGTCCGTCCCGGCTTAAATAAATTTGTCTCTTAATAAATTTAAACTGTTTTTCTTATTTCCATGATAAAAACGGGGATCGCCCGGAAGATATCGCTTTGGTTTTTCATGGTCACCAGGCGAATCCCCTCATGGAAAACGTTCTTTCACATGTATAAGGTTTTAAGCCCTTTTGAAACGGTAAAAAAAGGACCACATTAAAGTGATCCATTTATTACTCGAGTTGAAAGTTCTACAATAAATTCATTATAAATACCTTCAAACTCAGTCAAAGTATCTTCTATCTTATCGATATCCTCTTTTATTTTCTCAAAGTACATATTGTCTATAAATAGAAGGATTACCTTTAGCACCTATCACAAAGTATATATCTGCATCCGGTTCATAAGAATAGTTGCTCTTAATTAGAACAAATCCATCTTTATTTTCCTCAGACAAAACTATACCTTGATTAGTTTCTGTGTTCTTAAATAGAGTTGCGAATTTTGATGTGATTTTCGTAGAGTATGCATATTTATCTCCAACTGAGAATATATCCAAACCAGATCTATCATCTTCATCACTAACAGCTTTTTCTTTAACTACAGAATCTCCTTTAGCTACAGAACCTTTTTCACACGATTCATTAATTGGTTCTATATCTTTAATACTGCTACATCTAGACATAAACCAAGTATTAAGGTCTAAGTTATCTGGTTTGTATTCTTCTATAATATTCATCAACTCACCAAAATCTTCTTCATTATATCCCCTGAACCTTATTGCATCAAACACATAATTAGCTCTAGGAATATTCATGATAGACTTACTTGCGTCTCCATCGGTTCCAAAGTTACCAAAGATATTATATTCCTCTACAATTGATTTTATAATATCTATAGTTGAAATTTCCAAAAGATCAACAATACCCATAACCTCATCAGTCTTACTTTGATCTATTAGGGTGTCTTTCAGATATTCTTCAACTGTTTCTTTTGGTAAATTTGTAAACTCCTGGATATATCTTATTCTACCTGGTCTACCTAAGAGATTATCATTTATTCTTAAGGTATTGGTAGTTAAGATATAAAGTTTTCTAGTCATGTTAAATACTCCGTCAATTAATTTTAGGAGTATATGTGAATCTTCTTCTGATTTAAACGTTTTCTCAGCCTCGTCTATAAGAACTACAGCTTCAAAGGACAATCTAGGCATAAACTCTAAGATCAATCCTTCAAAACTCGAATTAACTATTATAACTGGGATATCAAGTTTATTGCACAACTGTTTTGCGCTTATTGTTTTTCCGGTCCCTTTAATCCCATTGAAGATAACTCCCAGATTTTTATTAGTTTCTATATACGTTTCATTATTCCAAAGATCGTAAACTCTCTGAATAGCATCTTTACCACCAGTTTCATAGAGTTTAAAATCAAAGGTGAATTTATCTGAAAGTTTCTTTAATCCGAGTCTTTTCGTTCTAGGATCTGGATCTTGAACTAATTCCCAAATTCCAGGTCCCGGTGTTTCATATATTACAATACTTCCTGGTACAGGGTAGAATACTCCACCATCTACCATCCATTTATCTTTATTCATGCCATATTATTTAATAAGTTATATAAATCGACGTAATCAACTCCACAGTCAGTTGCAGCTTTTATATCTACATTAGGCTGACCGTTTAATCCTGAATAGATGCCTATACAAACAACATCTTCTTTATTTATCGGTTTTCTAGGATCATCTATTACACTTCTCATCAAAGATTCCTTACTTTGTCCAATTACAGAACCAACTAAGATCTGACAATTTGTATAAGGAACTCTAAGAAATGAAGATAAAGCACAACAGAAGTAAGTTAGAGCTGCTTCCCAACCCTGAGCACCATTTGTACTAGGTAATAGATTTTTAGGAGTCATTATATAAACCCTTTCTGGATTAAATGCCGCCAATTTCTGCCAGACATCGAATCTAGGAGTTAAATCATAAATATCTCTAGGAAGGAATCCAGGAACTTGATTTGAATTAAAAGTTTCTACAATTCCATCGAGAAAATCTATAAAAATAACTCTTTTATTTCTATTAATCTCTATTTTCTGAGCTTGGGAACTAGAACCCCATGAAGGAGTACTTGGTTTCCACGTACCCACTCCAGGTCCCCACATACTACTACCTCCACTCTGTTGATTCATCCAAGGAAATGTTGTAGTACCTTGTTGCTGTGGTTGCCACCTAGGTTGATTGTTCTGAGGTGTCTGAAAAGGTGTAGTTGGAGGCATTACTGTTTGTTTCTTTTCTTCTTCTGTTTCTTTAAGTTTTTGATCATATAGTGTTTCAATAGATCCTTCATCCTCGTCCAGTTCATCTATGTCATCAAAATCATCGTCATCTCTATCATAATCAGGTGGAATATAAGTTTTCTCTTCCTCCATATTATGCTTTAAACATTGACTTTAATACACACAAACCGTTCTTGTTAGTACAACCAGTATGTTCTTTGTTATACATAGGACAATTATAGCCGTTTTCACTACAAACGTGATCAATTACGTCGTTCAAATCAACTAAAGGATGGCTCTTTATAAGCTCCTGATAGATGTCCGTATTTGTCGCATCTGCAAATTTAATAACGCCCTCTAAATCAGGAATAAGATTTGTGATACTCTCGTCATTCATGATTTCTTCTTCAGTCTTATCCTTCTGACCTGCCGCTAAACAGAAGTCCATGAAACTAGCTTCGTCATCTCCCATGTTTCTAGGATCTTTCAGCTTATCACAAATATCATTAAGCGGACAAAATTTCTCACAAAGTAAATCTTCTGGTGCTAGTCCGGCTATAGCATGAAATTTGAATTTGTACTTAACACCATCAACATCTACAATTGAAGTTCTACTTTTTTTGTTTTCTGCCATTTTTGTATTTTTTAGTTGTTTAATTTCTATTTATAAGGTTTTTAAAGTTGCCGTTGTTTTTTCGATTTTATATTCAAGATCACTAAGACTTATTCCAGGACACGTAAAAGCCTTCTCCACATAATTTACTTTTCTTGATATAAATGGAATAGAGCACAAGAATCTAAAAACCGAAAGCTGATAATTTCTTTTTGCTTTTTCTAATTCTTTTTTCCTAGTCTCAAAATCAAAATCAGTTATTGTTTTCTTTATGTAATCTGAAAAGTTAACATCACTAAACACCCTTACCTTATATACAATACACGGAGAATCATAGGTGTAACAATCTTCAGTCATCTTTTCTTTTGGCTCTTCTTTCTTTGCGCCGTCTATTTTCCCGGTTATAGGTTTTGCTAGATTATATGCTTTCTTTTCTACAACCCATTTCTCACAGCAATCAATAAGTTTCTTCGCATTCTTCACTTTATCTCTTTTACTGATTATAGGAAGTTTAGTGAGATCAAGCATAAGATCAGTATTAAAAACACCGGTATTATACACGGCGCCTGAACCATAGAGCCGTTTTCTTAATCTCGAATCTTCTGTGCGTATCATGATTTTAGATAACCACAATACACCATCTCTTATTACGGTCCTATTAAATAATCCACCCTTTTCCGACCTAAGCATTAAACTTATATTGGCTCTCTTAGAATTAAATACTAGAGACTGAATAGGAACCCATATAACATCAGAATCCATTTCCGGTGTTTTATATTGGTTTTTAGATATTAAATCATATCCACCTACAATTTCTTTATCTATGCACAATAAAGTTTTCCCCTTAGCTTTTTCAAGATCAAGAAGAAATTTAAACACACTATATCTATCTTTACCACTTACCTCTTTGTACCTCTCTCTAATTGTATCCTCATTTTTACAAAGTTCAGGATTTTTAATTAGTTCTTCAAGTCTATCAGTAAAAAGAGTTCGAAGTGGGTTATAGAAAGACGATACTAATTCCTCATCTCCAGTTGATCTTACTAGAATCTCCATAATTCTACTATGAGGACCTGAATCACAAATGTAAATTAGATCGTTTATAATATTACAGACAAGTTTAAGTTCATCAGAGGTATAATAAGCTGAATTATCTCTCTTTGCTTTTTTAATAACATAAGTAGAGGAAACAGTAGGTACCCCAAAAACACTACTTTTATAAGATCCACATAAATCCTCAATAACTATATGCCCGTCGTTTTTATTAATTGAGAATGAACGTTGGTATAAAAGCTGTTTCTTAATACCTGATAATGAACTAGAACTTAATTTGACTATCCCTAAAGGATAACCTACAATATTAAAATTTTCTCTTATCATACATATAAGGAAATCAAGAAAACGCACTCCAGAAGACATCAAAACTTTATATTTGTATGATAACTTTAAAAACTATTAATATATGAAAGAAACTAATGTATGTTTTCATCCGGATACAGAGGTTTGGACTGTAAACGGACCTATGAGAATTGAAGAAATTACCGAACCTGTTAAAGTGTATGCTAAGGGAGAGTGGGGAATGGATTATCCTACTGTTGGTCCTGCGTTTCTATGTAAAGAAGATGCAGAAACTTTAAAAATATCCCTTTCAAACGGCGACTCAATTACGGTTAGCCCTGAAACTAAATTCTATGTACAATATGAAGGATGGATTGAGGCTAAGAAATTGAGAGCTAAAGACAAGATTATTATATTTACAGATGACCTACTCTTACCTCGAAGCATAAAGAGTGTAAGACCAGGAGAAAAATCTAATATGTATGGTCTTGAAGGTTGTGGAAGCATGATAGCAGGTGAGAGCGGTTTCTGTGTCACTATTGAATAAACTAAATTTAAAATGGAGGTTGATTTATGTCAGAAGTTAAAGTAAAAGTAGTAAAGCGTGATTTTTCTTTGTGTGATTTTGATAAGAAGAAAGTTGAAGCATCAATAAAAAAAGCAATTGAAAGCTCTGGTGAAGAACTTACCTCCTCACAAAAGAAAAAACTGAGAAATTATGTAAAACTCATGCCAGATAATCTTATTTTTGATGATCTAGAGCATGAAAAAAGTAATGAAGAAACAGAGACAACCAGACAATTAACTGTAGATCAAATTCAGAATGCAGTTGAGGAATGGCTTATGTCTAATGGATTTTATCAAACAGTTCGAGCTTATATTCTACATAGAGAACAGAGAAATAAGGTTAGAGATTGGGTTAATAAAAAAATAGAATTTATTAACAAATATAAAGAATCAGATAACACAGCAAATGCTACTATTGATGATAATAGTAATGCATCTAATAAAAATGTTGGTGTTCTTAATGTTGAGTCTCATAAACCTGATAACCTTAATGTCTCTAGAGGAATTATAACAAGAAAACTTAGAGAACTGTATCCAGACTTTGATAGTAAACAGTATGTTAGGGATTTAGAAGATCATATTATTTACAAGCATGATGAAAATTCATTTTCTAATCCCGTACCTTATTGTACTAGTATAACTATGTATCCATTTTTAATGGATGGCATAAAGAAATTAGGCGGCTTGTCTGCAAGTCCTCATAACCTAGATAGTTTTTGCGGTATCTTTGTTAATATGATACATGCAATTAGTGGACAATTTGCAGGTGCTGTAGCTACAAGTGAATTTCTTCTATACTTTACATGGTTTGCTAAAAAAGAATGGGGGGATGACTTTTATCTACACCCAGAAAGAGAAATAACTCAAAACACGAATAGACCGCTTACAATAGAAAAACAGATTGAACAGTATTTTCAACAAATCGTTTATACTATCAATCAACCTATTGGAGCGAGAGGGTCGACAATGTGGCCCTTATCCCATTAAGACTTATCAAGTCTGTACTATGAGCTTTCTTAAAGATGTAAGTAAAAAATACTCATAGTGCATCGGGGAAGAATTTATTTAATCCCGAACCAGAATATGTATGTATATAAAAATAAGAAGTCATATACAAACATATGATTGTGTGTGGAGGTCATTACCTTTGTCGGTAAGTACAATTACTATTGATACGTAATTGGAAACATGGGACAACAATTTTTGTTGAAGAGATGACCCAGATTATATTGAATATAATTTGTACAATCCGTGTTTTGGAACGTAAGTTATTTTGATAAAGAATTTTTTAATGGTATGTTTGGGGATTTTATGTTTCCAGACTTTACTAAACCAGATTGGGAGTCATTAAATTGGGTTCAGAAGAAATTTATGACTTGGTTTAATGAAGAAAGATTAAAGACAATGCTAACCTTTCCTGTCGAATCTTTTGCACTTGTTTATAAAGATGGAAAATTTGTAGATGAGGAAAGCGCTAGATTCGTTTCAGAAGAGTATGCAAGAGGACATAGCTTCTTTACTTATATATCCGATACAGTAGATTCGCTCTCAAGTTGCTGTTTTGATTATAATACTAAAATTAAATTTAAATCAGAAACTGGAGCAATTATTGATGAAAAAATTGGATATTTGTGTGATAATTTTAATGAGATAACTATTTGTTCTTTAAATCCACATACATGTGAACGAAAGTATTTAAAAGCAGAGACAATTAAAACTTTCACCAAAGAATGGATAATTATTGAGTATTATGATAATCACGAAAGTATTAAAGTTACTCCAGATCATATATTTCCAATTGAGCGCGAAAATGGACAACAAGAGGAGGTTTTTGCAAAAGATATTAAAACGGGTGATAAATTGATACTAGATAATACTGATTTATCAACAATAAACAGTACTTGTTCTCTTGGATGGAGAGAGGTTAAATCCGTCTCTCACATTAAATTAGATGTAGAAGAGCCCTGTTATTGTGTAAAAGTTATTGATGAGAGTAGTCCATATTTTGTTCTCTCTGATAGAGTAATTACTCATAACTGTCGTCTAAAAAACGCAGTTACTACAAAAGAGTTTAATTTTACTAATGGAAATATGGGCGTTCAAACTGGATCTAAGTCTGTTATTACACTGAACCTCAATAGAATTATTCAAAATAGTGTTAGAGATACAAATAAAGTATCTGATCCTATAAAATATGAAGACTTTGATAAAAAAGCCTTAGTTAAATATCTTAATAAAATACTTGGTAGGGTTTATAAATATCACGTTGCTTATAATGAACTTCTTTGGGAGATGAAAGATGCTCACCTCCTTACAGTTTATGATGCAGGTTTTATAGATCTTAATAAACAATATCTTACTATAGGTATTAACGGCTTAAATCAGGCGGCCGAATTTGTAGGACTCGAGTGTAATAATAATGAAGGATATAAGGATTTTTGTAAATTAGTTTTCTCAACTATAACATCCTTTATTGATTCACATAAGAAAGAAGAGTTTGGACATCAAATTACTTTAAACTGTGAACAAGTTCCGGCCGAGTCATTAGCCGTGAAGAATTATAATTGGGATAAAGAAGGTGGATATTGGGTACCTGAAGATACAAATCTTTATGCATCTTATATATTCAAACCTAATGATCCTAATATTACTGTACTCGATAAGATTATTTTGCATAGTAAGGAATTTGCAGCTGAAGAATTGTCAGGTGGTCAGGCAGCACATATTAACCTATCTGAACATCTAACTAAAGAACAGTATTGGAAGATTCTTAATTTTGCAGGAGAAGTTGGTTGTAGTTATTTCACATTTAACATACCTAATTCTGAGTGTGATGATTGTGGATATATAACTAAAGAACCTATAACTGAATGTCCAAGATGTCATAGTAAGAGAATCAGTCTTTATGATAGAATTATTGGCTATCTTACTAAAATAAAGAATTGGTCAAAAGGAAGACAGATTGAACAAAAGACTAGGATATATACAAAACCAGAAGAGAATGATTAAATTTACAGAAACAGATATAACTTTTAAAGAAGTACCTGGAAAAATTTGTAGATGCTTTTCAATATCTAACTGTGGACTTCATTGTAAAAATTGTCACAGTCCTGAATTACAAGGTGATAATGGAGATGAACTTGATGAAAATTTATTACTAGACTTTCTGAATAAAGATAAAAGATTAGTTAACTGCTATGTCTTTTTAGGAGAAGGTAATGATAAAGAGGCATTGAGAAAATCACTAGACCTTTGTAAAAAAGAAGGTATGGAAACTTGTATCTATTCTGGTAAAGATGAGTTTGATTTACAGACTTTCTTTGGAGTTTTGGATTATATAAAACTAGGACCATATATAGAAGAACTTGGTGGTCTTGATAATCCTAATACTAACCAAAGACTCTATAAATTAAACTATATAAATGATAAAATAGAAAAAATAGATATAACAAATGAATTTCTTAAAAAAGAAAAATAAAAATATAGTACCTGATGAATTTTACGTTATAAATCAACCTAAAAAACTTGGAGTAATAATAGTGGAGTTTAAAGGAGTTAATCCCCATACTCCACTTACTCCAGAACTTCATGAGGCTTTAGATAAAATGCATCAGAGTAACGATCTGGTTTTTATGTTCCCTAAAGAATTTACACAACATATTAATCCAGAAAAATTCTCAACCCTATACCAAGCTTCTATGTATGTGGTTGAAGGTGATAATGAGGTTTGGACATTTGTAAAAACTCTTGACTACCTTACTGAAATCTTCCAAAAACAACACGCTCAATTCTCCTTCTTTCAAGCTGGGGATTTTGATTCGGTGGTAGATTTGGACGGAACATTGAAAAAATTAGGCGATATTAAAACACTAGGCCTTAAATCCCCTGTCCTAGAAATCCACCGTTATCAATCCCAGGAGTTTTATGAAGTGTATAAGAGCGAAAATAAGGAAAATATCGGAATTCATAAAATATACTACTCCGATTCCCCTATTATTCGTATGTCTCTGCTTACTGTGAACGTCCTTAGAAATATAAAGCCGGAATATTATAGAACATTCACCGGCTATCTTAAGGACTTCATACCTAGCGCAATTAAATACTACGAACTTGAATATATCGACGAAACACTATGAAACAATTAGGAAGAAACGATAAATACCCAAAAGAAATAGAAACTTGGAAACTTAATGACCCAAATATTCCTTCCTGGCTCTCCGATAGATGTAATATTAAAGGCCTGGATGAAAACGGCGACCCAATTATAGATATTAGAGAAAACGGAGAAGGATATGAAATTATAACGGCCGGAACAAACCAAGTATTAGTAAAAACAAATAATAAGTCCGATATAATATGCTTCGGAAATAATAAGGTTTTTGCACTAACTGAAAAACAACTGAATTTATTGTATGGTTATTGATATACTGAAAACATTATTAGACGAACTTGGATATGAACTCCTTGACTTTGAAAATCCTACAAAACAAAAAATTATAAGAAACTTGGCTGGTAATTTTGGAATAGATGATGATGAATTGTCCTGTAAAAGCGCTTTGGTCCTTGATTTATTAGGATATACAAAAGAAGAATTAGAAAAACCTTCAAATTCTTTATCAGACTTATACTACACACAAATTCATTACTTAAGATCTCCAAATATTACTATGGCTTCTAAAAAATTTAAAACACTAAACTTTATTTGTTCTGAATTTAATATAGATACACTAGGATTTGGAATTTGGGGAGGATCTAGTGGAATAATAAGACTACTTAATGTATTAACAGAATTTAATTGGAAACCATGTGAATTTATTCCAAAGAAAAAATTAATGATTTTTAAAAAAGAAAATAGGATAGATTAATTTCTATCCTTTTTATTTCCCTCCAAAAAAAGAAGTAGACCTAAATCTACTCCCCAAAAACTATGAACAAATAATTAGTGACCCCGATGTGATTCGAACACATGACCTACTGCTTAGAAGGCAGTTGCTTCTATCCAGCTGAGCTACGGAGCCAAGTTCTATAATTTTTTAATTTATTTCTATTTTATATTTTTTCATTTTCACATTTATAAGGTTTTTAGGGGATTAAAAAGGTGCAAAAAGAAAAATGGATGTCCTTATTTAACATCCCGATAAAAGAATTTCACCATTCCTTTAACCTTAATTGGACGTGGTAATTTTCTCCAGTCCGTTATAAAATTAGAGTCTTTAGGTGCTCCGTATTCACTGCAGGCTAAGGTTATATGTTTTACCTTGTTTGCAGATGGAACCTGAGACTCTACTTTAACGGCCAGAACTTTATCACTCTTTCCAATCTCCGTTATAAGAAGGTCGTAAATTCTTCCCTCGTTTTCCTTGCACCAATTTTTTAGACGCTCTGTTTCTTGCGTCCAGAAATATATGGTGCTATGATGTGCGAGGATTTTCCATCGACCTGGCACATCGGAGTTGAATTTTTCTAATAACTGCTCTCTAGACTTTTCATCTAAGACAAGAGCAGTATATAGGATTTTCTTTTCCATAGTTGTAAATTTTTGTTTGTGTCGTGGGGAAATGGTTTTATCCCCGGCTAGTAATATGATTGACTAGCTTATGTACTGATTTCGTTATTGTATCAAACAGAACCAATACAGATGTAGCAACTATTACAGCTACTACGATAATAGCCACCACACAAAGTAAGGCAGCTATAATGAATAAAATATCTTTCATAGTTAAATATTTTAGTGTTTTGAATAATTAAGTTAAAGGGGAAATCATAAAATTACTTAAATGATCTCCCCAAGTTTTATTCTGCCATTTCCCTCAAAGTACTCTGGATTTCATCAAGACTGTTTTGGTTCTCACTCTCAACCTCTACGCTGATAGGAGTTTCTTGAATTTTTAATCCAGCCTCTCTAAGAATGGCCGTGATAATTTCTTTTTCTTGGAGGTCCTCGGCTTTCACCTCAACCTCAAAGTTAATTTTCATTTTCATAATGTTCAATGTTTTTGGTTAATAATTTTGTGTCTTATAAATGGAAGCTAAAGTATAAAACCCTAGCTTCCCATGGTTTACTTCTCAAGCTTACGCACGAGAAGATTTTTGATAACGTCCCACCATCTGTAGTTAGCCCACAGAATAGGGAATACTAGGACGGCTGCTATCGGTTGCACCACCCAAAGGTCATCGTTCGAGACGATCAGCATCATACCGACCATCATTGCGAATAATACTAATGTAATAAGGCTGATTAAGGTCCAGCCAAAAATTTTTTTCATAGTTTTCATAGTTGTAAATTTTTTAGTTTTGTGTCGAGACTGCCTTAAATATTCTCTACGTTAAGACAGTCATTTGGTTTTAGCAATTCTCGTTTTCTTTGTTGTTTTGCACTTCTGTACAATATTCTTGGAACCTTGTCATGAATTTAAAGGCCTTTGAAGCTCCTGTGTAATATCCGACTACTACTCCAATAATTAAAGAAACGATTGCAATTAAAATTGTTGTTGTCATAATTGTAAGTTTTTTATTGTTAATAATGTCGTGTGGGGGAAATGGTATCCCCCGAGAAGAGATTTCATTGAACCTGCTTCTCTTCTTTAAGTTTTTTGAGCTCCTCTTCTGCTTGAATAGCTCTATCTTGCCAGTAAACCAAGCGACGACGTTTAACTTTAATCTTCCGTCGAAGATTTTTTATCAAACACTTCTGTCGACTGACAGTTATAATTAATAGTGTGATTGCAGTTAAACTTGCGATCATGTAAATGACCGCCACAATAATGCTGATTGTTGTGTTCATAATTTTTTATTTTTTTAGTTAAACATAATAATTAATTGTGTTGAATTATATTAGTTCGTAGTAAATTTTATTTATTAAACCTCTATATAAAAAACTAAAACGATCCCAGCGCCCACCTCTCCACGTGGGTACTAAGATCTAGTTACAGGATCTACAAAGAAAATATTTCATTCTTTATCCTACATATATAAGGGTTTTAGTACCTTTTCAGACGGAAATAAAAAACCCGCTAAAAAGCAGGTTTATATACTCTTTTCATCATCTTTACCCTGTTCATTATTACCACGAATAATGTTTGATGTTGTTGTATACGTCCAAGGAGATCCAGTTATTTTTCTAGGACAATTAATACAATCCATATGAGGATTTGTACATGTTCCTCCTGGTTCATAACATTTTGGAGTTAGGTCAGGTTGTAGATAAGGACTAATTACTGGAGGATAATATTGTCTTAGTCTTTCAATTTCATTATCCTTTTCTACTAATAATTCTGCTAGCCTTTTTTTATCTAGCTTCATGTAATCTTCTTTAGTTAGCATCTTCGTACCTTTCTTTTAATATATTGTAACTTTCTATTATAAATTCATCTATAAGGCTGTCATCATAAAAACAATCAACGCCTTTTTCATATTGTACTTCTCTGGCAATATCATACCAATCATCTATTATATTAAATACGCTTTGTCCCTTTCTCCATTCACTAGGACATTTTTCAGCTCCATTTAATATACTACACCTAAATTCTTGAAAACCTATAAACTTTTCTTTTTTCATATTTCAATCTCCTCTGTTTTATACGCTTTTATAGATTTTATTCGGCCTCCACATATTTTATATTCCAACTCTTCAAACAATTCCTCTAGTTTCTTACAATCACTATATTCTTCTCCAAAATGTTCTTTAATTTGATAAGAGAATGTATAATAATCTGTAACAAATCTTTCTCCATCCCATTTGTCAGGAATTCTACTCCACCAGTTCCAATGTGTATGATCTATGTTCTTAATAATAAATCTCAATAAGTCACCATATATATTCAAGAACTTATCATACTCCTCTTTATCTTTGAATTTTTTGACGTAGCTTTTATCCCCGTCTTTATAACTACTAAGATTGAACTGAATTTGAAACATACTCACTGCTTAAATAATAGTGGAAATGTGATGGGCCATGGAATCATACAAATACTCCAAATAACTATAAGAAGTACTAGAGAAACCCAATAATTAATATCATCACCTTTCAAATCTTTAAACTCTAGTCTGACTATATAAGACGTACAAAATATCCAGCCAATTAAATAAATACCAAGAATAATTAATAATACTGTCATACATTTATAAGGGCTTGAAAACACACTTAACTCCCTTTTATTACCTTATATTTGGATAGAGAGTCCAGTTGTGATTCTCATCTGCGTATATTAATATATAAATTTTATGAATAGAAGATTAGTTTTATTTGATCAGAATGAAATTAATGGTGCAATGCTTTTTGGTGGTGGATTAAGTACAGATATTCACCCAATTCAAGCTTTTCAAAACCTAAGTGACGTCGAAATTAAAGACTGGATAAAAAATAACTTAGGTGACGATTCTGATGCTGTTATGTTGGTAGGCGGTAATGCTTTTAAATGGTTAAGACAATTTATTCATTTCGGAGTTAGAGGTGAAAATTACTCAGACTGCGCTAAATTATATAGATTACCATTAGGAACAGGGAACTTTGCTAAATGCTGTACTGAAGTTCCTAATTCTAAAGAAATCCAGGAATTTATGACTCCTGAATTTACTAAGCACGTAGATTTTTCATGGTTTAGATATAAATGCATATCTGATTATGAAAGTGCTATTAAATTCTTAGATTGGTTAGATTCTTTACCAGAAAACGAAGACTTTGGATATGATATAGAAGCTTCAGGTATGCCACTTGATAAATGGTTCGAATGGAGTGGAGCAGCTATAAGTACAACTAAAATTGCTGGATTTTTGAGTTTTACTGATCTTAGACACAACTGCACATCAGAACAATATCAATATATACTAATTAAACTTAGGGATTTTTTAGTTAAACGACAAGAACATATTTGGACTTATAATGTTCAATATGAATATCAAGTTTCACATAGAATGCTCGGATGTGATCTTCATTCTTTGTGCGATGCTTCTGTTATAAATGTTCTCGATGGATATCATTTAAAGAAATATTCATTAAAATGGACTGCAGCTAGAGTTTTATATACGGATGTTTGGGATGCAGAATTTGACTATATCTCAGAATTAATTGACTCTATGCTGTTTGAAGAAGTAGGAAAATTAAAAAAAGATAAACAAAAGGTTCTAAAAGTCACTCCAGAAAACTTTAAATATACTCCAGAATGGCAAGAACTATCTAAAATATATCCGAATGACATAGATGAAATGGAGAAGCTAATGATAGAGTTTTGGCCTAATTCTCAATTTATGTCTATTAGTTCAAGAATACTTAGTTTATATTGCTGTAGAGATGCTCACTATACTCTTTTAATATATAAAGCAAAAGAAAATGAATATAGTAAAGAAGCATTTAAAGTATTTTTAGATAATACAAGATTAGGTGCTAGACTTCATTCTAGTGGATTATATATAGACGAAGAGTTTAGATTAAAGTATCATATTGAAAGTCTAAAACTTATGGCTTGGGGTATAACATATTGTGCTACTGCTAGATGTGTTATAAAAATGAAAAAACACTCAAGCAAGATGGCAAATATAAAAAAATATTCTCCAGTTGCTGTAAAATTATTAAACGAGAATCATTTCTATAATGGAAATAGTCTTGAAATAGTAAAATATATATTATCTACTAATATAGATACTATGGATACTAATCCAATAGGGATAAATGATGGTTCTTTATTAATGACTTATGGACCTGAATTTGCGGAAAATTTCATAGATTTAGTTACTGAAGCTATGAAAAAAGCAGATATGATTAAGTTAAATAAAAAAACTGGAAATTGGGAAATAAAATCTAAATTAGATTCTGGAGTAGTTCGTAAAAAGAAATTGTTAGGAATACTTGCAGAAGATGTAAAACCACTTTTAGGCTTAGATAAATTAAAACTTGGTCCTAAACATGAAGAACTAGAAAAATATTTATATTATGAAAGAGCTTATAAAGAATTAACTAAAGTATCTGAAACTCAATTAAATGATATAAATAATATTCCAACATCTATCTATGCTTTCGGACAAATGTGGGAATTAGATGAATATTATAAATATATATCAGATAACTACTTCCCCTCAAGAAGTCCTGAAGAAAATGATAAAATGTGTGAGGACTTTGCTAATCTTTATAAAGCTGAAAGTGCATATCTAGCAGCTATCTTAGAAAGTACTCAACAATTAAACGGTGCTGAAAAATTTTATGAGAACCTCGGAATTACGACTATAGAAGATGCATTTAATCATTTTATGGGAGAGTGGAAAAGAGTTTATGAAGGAACACCAGTAGATCAAACTAGTTATCCTGAGAAAATGTATACTCTAGCTTACCAATTTTATAATGATCCTGCATCTGATCAAGTTAAAGAAGTATGGTCAAATTTTAATGGATATATAGCACAATCTCAGTTTTTTAAATATCTTGATAAAGAATATGAATTGTATAGTCAACCTTTTAAAGAATCAGATCTAGATAATAGACTCTTCTTTATGAGAAAACTAACTATATCGTATTTGCTTCAAAAGAAATATTCAAAAGTAGATTCTACATATATATGTGGAATGTTTAAAGCAAATAATAGATTTGTTATTGAAGGACCTGACCATATTCCTATCAGATATGCAGATCCAGATGAACCTGGAGCTATAGAAAAATGCTTTGTTCATTATGAAGTAAATACTAAAAACTCAAAACGCTGGAGTTCTGGATTCCATACTATTCTATCACATGCAGATCTTAAGGATTGTATTATAACTCCACCAGGTATAGGACCAGATGGACAAATCATTCCTGGAGGCGGTGACTTCGTTATGACATATTATGACATCAGTTCGGCCGAGGTGAAAGCGGCTGGATTTGCTTCACAAGACCCAGATCTTATAGCCAAATTTGAAGCAGGTGAAGATATTTATATATACTCAGCAAAATTATATCTTAAAGACTTTGACTCCTTACCTAAAGATGAAAAGAAAATTTGGAGAAAGAGATTTAAAACTATATTTCTCGGAGTATTATATGGTCTTGGAAAAAATTCATTGGCTGAAAGATTAAACTGTAGTGTTGAAGAATCAGAAAAAATTATTCAATCCCTTTATACTAGTTTTCCAAAATTAAGAGAATATGTGGAAAATCAACAAATGTATCCAATACAACATGGAGGATATATAAATACTATGTTGGGAGATAAATTAAAACTTATTGATTATGAAACTATGGAAAAATCATCTAGCCAAAAAGAAAAACGAGGACTAGAAGCGGCAGTTAAAAGAAAAGGAGTGAACTTCGCCGTCCAAGGTGGATGTGCTGCTATAATGGCTTCGGGATTTGAAGAAACTATAGTAGAAAGTATTAGAGAAGGTTGGAAAAATCCACTTCAACCAATAATCGTGGTTCATGATTCCAATACCAACTATGTTCCTACTAGTATGATCTTTGATATTAGAAAATTCTATGATACATATTATACAGGGTATTGTAGAAGTATAGGTCCTCGTATTACTCTTCTATTTGATTTATTAGTTGGTGATTCTTACGAAAGAGCTATGGAAATGAAGCAAATAGACGATAATACTATAGAATTTAAAGGAAGTGCATATAGTATGATAAAAATATATAATAAAATAATGAATTGTAAAGATCTGAAAGTAGAGTGTGATCATAAATTAGAAGAGCTGATTCCTTCTTGGGTGGAACATCCTATACAAAGATTTATTATGGAAAAATCAACTTGTATAATAAAAGATATCAGCTCTTATACAGTACGCTTTAAACGATACTAATCCTTCAAATAATTCGAAAGATAATTTACGAATAGTATCATTATCAGAGAATATGAATAATCCAATAACTAAAGCTAAAAAGTCTAAAGTAATTGGTGGTTATAATTTTGACAGAAAAGTATATTTTACTAGTCAAAAAGAATGTTCAATAATTCTTGGCGTTAGTGAAGCATTAGTAAGTAAATCTATCTCAAGAAAAAAAATCCATAAAACCTTTTCTAAGTCCACTAAAATCTTTAAATAAAGAAGAAATAGATAATGAATATATACTTATAAAAAGCATATTTGAATTACAGTTAACGAATTAATTCAATAAGAGTAGATAGAAAATTAAAAATCTATCTACTTCTTTTTTCACTTCTAATCCTTATATGTGAAAGATTACTAAAATATAAATAAAGATGACAAAAGAAGAAAAAGAACTGTTATTTAAAGACCTCTGTGCAAGGTTGCCATATGGAGTAATAGTGCATTTGGTCTATGATGAAAATACCATTGTAGACAGGGAAATGGGACTTGGAAGTCTTCATGATATTATGTTTGATAATGCAGAAGGTAAGCCCTATCTCCGTCCGATGGAGAGTATGACGGAGGAAGAGAAAAATGAAATCAGTAGATTATTAGATGCTTCTGTTGAAATTGATTCCGATGGAGATGTTACATATTTGGTTTGTTGTGTTTGTATACCTTGTAGTGATTATCAGATTTATACAGACTATCTTATTGCTCACCACTTCGACTACCGAGGACTTATCCCAATGGGACTTGCACTACCGGCAAAGGAAGGAATGTATCAACAGTTAAAAGGACAGGAGGAATAAGATATGACAAACGAAGAAAAACAACTCTTATTAAAGGACCTCTGTGCGAGGTTGCCTTATGGAGTGAATGTCTCATACAAAGATAGCAAAGGTAAATTTTGCAGAGCGACTGTTGAGGCAGTAGGACATTCAGCAATAAATTGTAACATACATGATAATTCATATCACGATGACTTGTCTGTTCTGCCATTTGATAAAGATTATATCTATGAAAATCCCAAAACAGCAGAGACATATGTTTGCACAGATGAAGTAAAACCCTACCTCCGTCCAATGTCAAGTATGACTGAGGAAGAGGATGGAAGAAGATGCGCTTTCCTTGATGATATTGAGGGAGGTATTGAGGAAGCAATACCCAATTATATTGATTGGCTCAACAAAAAGATGTTCGACTACCGAGGACTAATTCCAATGGGATTGGCGTTGGAAGCACCTGAAGGAATGTATACCACTAAATGAAAGGAGAATAATATGAAACTAATTGACAAAGCCGATGTAGTAGCGGAGATAGAAAGAATAAAAAACACTGAGTATAATGAAAACTCTATTAATGATGATGTTGCGTGTTGTGCTTTAGATATGGTAATTGATGCAATTAACACCTTTGAAGTAAAAGAGGTGGACTTAAAAAAAGAAATCGAGAGTTATTTCAAAGGATTTGGAAAGTTTCCTTCTGTTGGTATTGATGATTGTATTGATATTGCCAAACATTTCTTTGAACTTGGTATAAAACTGAAAGGAGAAAAAAAAATAGTATGACAAACGAAAGGAATGTATAACAAATAAAAAATATGAAAATAATACTCTATTTTATAATCGGAATTATACTAGCCCTACTATTGGACTTCTTAGTAAAATTCAATAAGAACTATGAGGTTACACATAATGGTAGGAGACTAAAAGTGATTGGATGGATAAAAATGGATGAGGAAGAACTTAAATTTTCATGTCTCATTCTTGTCACTTTATGGCCAGCTATAGTGTTTATGCTCACTATAGCTACTATGATCGCTGTAATAATATGTGTAGTGTTATTGTTAGGATACGGTCCATATAAGGCTGCAAACTGGATATGCGACAGAACTTTGAACAATAGAAGACCTAATTAATTTTGGGTCTTTTTATTTTTTTTTTGGTCTGGAGTCTGGAATGGTTACCCTTAGATGTTTTAGTTAGGAGGGAAGATCGTGCTCGTCGTTATTTTGTCCTTACGTTCTTCACTACACTTCGTTTCGTTCATCTCTTAAAGGACCCGCTCATATACGCTCCACTATCGTTTCGCTATTCGCTAAAATTTTCTTAATGAAACCACTCCTCGCACGTTCTCCGCGAAAGCCCACGCTCATCTAAAAATCCTAGGCCTCCACAACGTCCGTTCCGGCCTTTAACGGATTTTCTTAACGATGAGCTATAAAGGGCTTCGCATTGAATAAATATCTCTATTAAGTTTCCAATTTCCAATTTCCATATAAACTGAATTATATTTAAACAAAATCATTTTTTCGGTAACTGAAATTGGAATTTCACATTCCAGATGACTTGAATTTCTTATATATGAAATGGAAAGGGACCGCTCCAGAGGTCCATTTCCGGAGATTAAATAATATAACTTGTATTTGAAACAATACAAAATAAAAAAAACAGTTTAAATATGAATAATGAAAGTGAATTGAAAATGAATGTTGTGCCTATAGAGGTTCCAGATGATATTGAATATATTTCTCAATGGACCTCTTTTGTTTATCCCTTAAATCACCTTATCTTAGACAAAACTATATGTGGGTGTGGATTTACTGAATATTGTTTAAATAATAATATTCCTACTGTTCTCTGTTCCCCAAGAAAGAAATTATTAGAGAATAAAGAAGACCAACATAATAGTGAAGATGGTCAAAATAAAGGATTACGAAAGATTTATTATTTCAGAAATGACTATGAAAATAATATACAATTTGATGAAGGATTGCTTGAAACACCTTTTGGACCAATGAAAGCTAGTGGATCATCTTCTAATTATGAAGATCAGATCAAAGAACAGGAAAATCAAGATAACATAGATAAAGATAAGAAACTAGATTATATTTCTCTTATCAAAAATAATCTTAGATCTTATTTAAATACTTGTAATCCCGTTAATAATCCTTTTAAGATAGTTGTTACTTATGATTCTTTACATCATGTCTTAGATGTTTTAAATGAGTATTATCCATCTTCATCTTCTTATGCTGTTGTGGTGGATGAGTTTCAGTCAATTTTCATGGATGCGACTTTTAAAGCAACCGTAGAATTAGACTTTGTAGAAGATCTTAAAAATTGTGAGAATGTATTATACCTATCTGCAACTCCTATGTTAGAGAAGTATCTTATAGAATTAGATTATTTTAAAGATCTTCCTATGTATAAATTAATCTGGCCAAAGAAAAGAATAGAAACTGTTAGAATTCAGAGAGAGACAGTTAGAAATATAAATAAAAGAATAAGTCAGATTGTTTCAGAATATAGAAGTGGTCGATTTCCAAATAAAGTACTACAGGATGGAACAATAAAAGAATCTAGGGAGCTTGTTATATTTGTTAACTCCATAAAATCTATTTGTGATATAATTAAGAAGTGTGATCTTAAACCTGAGGAAACTAATATAGTATGTTCTGACTCTTCTTCTAATATCAGAAGACTTAAGAAAGTCGGGCATCAAATAGGTAATATTCCTATGCAGGGGCAGCAGCATAAAATGTTCACTCTTTGTACTAGAACAACTTACTTAGGGGCCGACTTTTATAGTACCTCAGCTTTTACTATAGTTTGTTCTGACTGTAATATTCAAACTCTTACCGTAGACATTTCATTAGATTTACCACAAATACTCGGAAGACAAAGGTTAAAAGAAAATGTATTTAGAAATGAAGTTTTAATCCTTTATAAAGCTGAAACAAAGAAGATGGCCATAATTAATGAGAGTAAATTAGCAAATGATGAAAAAATAGAGAATAAAGAGCAAGCAACTTTAAAACTCCTTGAAGTTTATAATAATGCCCCAGATGAAGAAGGAAGGAAACTTTGTATTGAAAAATGGGCAAGAGATCCAGAACTTTATAAAAATGATTACGTCGGTATGTCATCAAGAACAGGAAAAGCTATGTTTAATTATCTAGTTAAAGTTGCTGATAGAAGAGCATATGATGTATCTAGAAAAGAGTATCAAGATGATATAACTATTAAGAGAGGTATAGAAAGTATTGAATCAGCCAATATAATAGAAGGTGAGTTGTCTATAAATGATCTTCAATTTGTATATAATAATTTAGTTTCCGAGTTTGATAAAGATAATAATTTTGAGCGGAGAATGAAATTATTATGTGAGATTTATTTTAAATATCCAACATTTTATACTCAATATAATAACTCTCCTCTTCAAACTATTATACCACTTAATTATCAGAATTATATAAACTTACTTGGATTTGAGAAAATTAAAGCATTAAATTATAAAGAAAAGAATATAATAAATGAATTAAATAAGAAAGATGAAATTCCTATCCAAGTTGATTTATCCTCTATTTTTTCTATTGGAGATAAATATACTACTAAACAGATAAAAGAAATGTTAGGAAAATTATATAAAGATAGTGGAATAACAAAAACCCCTAAAGCTTCAGACTTAGAGGAATTTTTTGAATTAAAGTCAGTCAAAATAAAAAATTCAGAAGGTAAATGGGAACACGGATTTGAAATAATAAATAAAAAGGAGGATTAATTATGATTTATGTATTAAGGAGTGCTGGATTTAAAGACAGTGATAGTAATGAACTTGAAACTATGATAAAAATTGGATATACAGGAGAGGAATCTAAGAAAAGTAGATTTGATTGTTATATTACAGAAAATCCTACTGTCCGAACGCTGTATTTAATTCCAGATGGTACTCCTAGAGACGAGAGTAATTTACATAGATATTTTAAACATTTAAGAAAACCATATGGAAAAGAGTGGTTTGAGGATATGCCAGAAATAATTGAATTTTTTGAAACACATAAAACAAAAGATTCATTAAGGGAATTAGAAGATAAAAAATTAAATGTTTCACAAGAAAGAAAAAGTGCAGAGAATAAAAGAAATAATAAAGATAAAATTCCTTTAATAAATATTTCTATTAGGTGTATTTTATCTGGAGAAACAGATCGAACAAAAATAAAAGACCTAGAAAAGTATTTATGGTTTCATTTAGATAATTTTTGGGATATTATAAAAGATGAGTTTGAAAGTTATGAGAAAGAAATAAAAGAGGAGATAGAGAAAAATAAGAATAAGAATGTACAGATTGATGACATTGAATTACAAAAAGCATATAATAATTTAGTTTCCGAATTTGATAAAGACAATAATTTTGTAAGAAGAATGAAGTTATTATGTGATGTTTATTTTCAATACCCAGATATTAAATATACTAATTCACCGCTTCAATATATTATACCCATTGAATATCAGAATTATATAAACTTAATTGGGTATGAGAAAATAAGAGCAATGGGATATAGAGAGTGTGATTTAATTTCTTATTTAAAATCTATAACAAATTTGAGTAATTCATCTATCCTAACTTTATTTGTAGTTGGTGGAAAATATTCAAAAGCATATATAAAGGAAACATTAAGAGAGTTTTATAAAGAGAATGATATACCTAAAACACCCAAAGCATCGGACCTAGAAGAATTTTTTGAATTAAAGGATTGTAAAGTAAAAAATTCAGATGGTAAATGGGAGAATGGGTTTGAAATAATAAAAATAAAAGAATAATTTAGAGACGTGAAATTGGACCGGATTTTTAGGCGACTGTATTACCTTTGCCTTAATTCCCGGTCCTATATTTCGTCTCGAGTCCTTATAGATGTGATGAAGTTTTATAGATGTAGTTATAGATATGCAGGTGATATGGTTTATTCTCAGTTTTATTTTACAAGAAACCCAAGTAAAGAAATAGCTGGGGATTATATACTAGTAGAGGTATACAGTTTTGATGAGCTTTTAAAGAAGAAGTTATCAAAGAATGTTATAGATAGGTTGATTATAAAGAATGGCTATAATATGAGTAGTATTTCTATAGGTGATGATGAAGATGCTAAGTTTTATTATCAGTGTTCGTGTATATTAAAGGATCGAGACATAAAGAGACAGTTAAGACAGACATCAATAGAGATAGTTACGTTAGAAAAAGTTATAAAATGGATAGAGAGTGAAATTACATAATTATCAAGTATAAACAATTTGGTAGTAATTTATATTCTCATATTTATCTTATAAAACTTGATGAAATGGAGTATCTTTTAGTGGATGTGTGGGGTCGTTATAATATATTTAGAAAGATGTTGTCAAGAAAAATTTTAAAAAGAGTAGTTAAAGATACACTACCACTACCTAATATATTGGCATATCACTTACGTAAAGGTGAAGATTTAAGTTATTTGAGATATTTTCATTATGGAGATGAAACAGAAAGGGTTATAGGATGGGTAAAAAAGAAAATGAAAGTTTAATAATTAATTACAGTTCAGGTATTATTACTACTTATGCTCAACTTTCTATCCTTAAACATAAAAAGAAGTATTTTGTAATAGAGGCGTATAGTACAATGAGAAGAGTAATTAAGAAGAAGATATCATTACGTACAATAAAAAAAGCACTAGAATATCGAAATGTTGATTTAGATAGAAATAATCTATCTTCTATATATTATTATTCTACTGATTTTCATATTTTTGTTTTTAATAATAGTGATCTTTTTTTCGAGGAGTTTACTGTTTTTGGTAGTAAAAAAGAAGTAATAAGAGAGTGGGTAAATAAAGAAATAAGAAGACAAGAAGAAAATGAACCAACTAGCTATTAATTATCATCTAAGAGATGACAGAGATGAAAATGATGTTATTTCTTCTAGGATTTTTGTTTTAAAGTCAGGAGGAGAAGGAAAATACACATATGTAGAAGCATTTTCATTTAAATCCACTTTAAGAAAAAAGTTCTCATTAAATATACTTAATTACTTATTACAACACACTAATCTTAGAGAAATTAATACTTATGCATTCTATTTTTCTGGTTTAAAGGAAGTTAGGAAAAAATTAGAAAAATATATGCCAGATGATACTTTAAATTGTGTTTGTAATTGGATAAAAAATGAAACAATTTGCAACTAACTATTTCCTAGAGAATAATCATAGACATGTTTTTTCTAGAATTTTTGTTTTTCACAACCAGAGTACACATAAATTTGATTACGTAGAAATATACTCAATTGATAAGCTACTTATGAGAAAAAACTTATCATCTCGAATGGTACAATATTTTCTTAGATTTAGATGGAATCACCCTGATATCGGCTGCTATGTTTGTTCATTTAAAAAGTTGGAAGAGTTAGATAAAGAAATAAATACGTATATGCCAAGAGATGTTGCTCAAAGTGTTTGTAACTGGGTAAAAGAAGAAATAGGTTAATCCTATTTTTTTATTTTCCCATGATTTCCTTATATATGAAAAAAAAACAAATAACATGAAGAAATTATTTTTATTAGTCCTAGGTTTAATTTTATTGGTAGGATGTGAACCAAATCTTACTGAATCTAAGAGTGAAGATGAACCTGCTCCAATACAGGTAACTGACAATGTTGGCCAAATTCCTGGTTTTCGTGGGGTTACTAGATTTACATACAACAAACATGATTACTTAGTTTTTACTTTGACTAATGGTGAGAATCGGTTGTGTGTAGTTCATGATCCAGATTGTAAAAAATGTAAAAATAGATGAAGAAAGTTTTGTTGTTTTTAAAAAATGAAATAGATTAAATAAATTTTAGTCTATTTTTTTTCTAATCCTTATATATGTGAAAGTAATGTTAATTTATAGGTCTATATTAGTAGTAAAAGATGATAAGAAAAAAGAGATGTACCTAGTTCGTGACTGCCGTATAAAACTACATAAAGTCCCCGGAAGAAAAACATTAAAGAAACTAATAGAGTTATATCATACTGAGTTGTATTATGCATCAGATGAAGAATTTATAGAAGCGGGTTGTAAAATAATATGGAAAAGAGATGTATAAAGTATTAAAACTTGATTATAGAGTTTCAGCAAAAGAGGATGATCATGTATACTCTCAATTTATTCTCCATCATAACCAAAAGACTAACATTTATACTTTGATAGAGGTATTTAATAGAAATTCAATAATTAGAAAGAACCTATCACCAAAACTAATAAACAGTTTAGTTAATGGAAAACTACATATGCCTAGTAAAGTTGGGAGGAATGTTTTTGTATCTAGTTATGAATTATTGGGGAGGATTAAATTAGTCTATAGTTATATTAGTTCAAATAAAATTGATATTTTATATAAGTGGTTAAAAGAAAGAATAGATGAGTAGCCTAATAATTGATTATAGAATATGTGGAAGTGATGCGCACGTTTATTCTCAATTTACTATTTTTATTTCTATGGATTCTTATTGGAATCCTTGTTATAAATTAATAGAGGTTTTCTCATATGATCATGTACCAGTGAGAAAAAAGTTATCATTAAAAACCATAAAAAAAGTATCTGATAAAAGGAATATAAATGAGATTGGTATAGAAGAACACAATATACCTAATATAAGTGAGTTCATTAAAGAATCTTATTATTCTTATATGAAAGAAGAAGATTTTGTTGTTCTTAAAGATTGGATAAGTAAAGAAATGATGAATTAAATTCCTTATATATAAATTAAAAAATAAAATGAAAAAGTTTATTATCATTTTTTTAGTATTATTTTCTTTCTGTAGTTGTTGTAGTAGTGTTTCAGAGGAGAATGATGGTGTAAAGGTAAAAAAAGAAAGTCCACAGAATAAGGGAAAGCGAATTAAGTTTATAGAAAGCAATTATATGTCTTTTCTCTTTTATGATTCTGAGACTGGAGTTATGTATATTATGAATCGTTATGGTGGTGTATCTCCTTTAATTGATCAAGAAGGAAAGGTTTGTATATATGGATACTAATTCATTTTTAGATAAACTCGGGAAGGACATGGAGGAATTTCGGCCTAAGATTAAAAGTGAGAAAAGCCGAATGAACATATTATACTCCTGGCTACAAAAGAAAAATTGGATGGTTAATAATTTCCTACATCCAAAAGGTAAGCCAGAGAAGACAGAAGTTCAATATCTAGCTCACATGTTTGCTAAGGCCGGAGTAAGTAAAGAAGCTGGTTATGAGTTTGTGAAGGATAAATTTGGAGACACAGAAGAAAAATTAAAAGCAGAATTTGAAACTGAATTTGATTTAACTGAAGTAGATGATGAGTTCGTGTCTAGATATTTCAAGAAAAATTAGAGATGAATTAAGTGAGTGGGTTAACAGAAAAAACTTAGGTGTATTACAAGAAATGGTGTCTCCTCGTATTTTTTATGAGTTTGCTCCATTCTGTGATAAGAAACTAGGCTATTCAAAATTAAAATACAGAGAAAATGTTGGTGTAGTTTTTATGGATAGTAATAATAAAGAGGTAAAAGTACTTAGACCAGTAATACCAGAAATAGAAGATCCATATTCATATTCACTACTACGGCCTTTAAAAGAGGGGATATTTGATTGCCTGATAAAAGGATCGTCTCTACTTTATATATTTCTAGAACAAAACAATACCTTAATTGATAATCCAGAAATTCTTGATAAGCTTACGGTAAAGTGGGTAAGTGAGAGATTAAATGGATTTCCGATAATAGTAGATGACCTAGATTTGATAGATACGCTTGAGAATTTTCATGACAGATTAAAAGATGCATGGTATTCTGGATTTGTTACTTACCGTGAAATAATTAATTTAAAAGCGGTCTATTCATTTCCAGAGATTTATAAAAAAGAAATAAAGATAGATTAAGTTCTATCTTTTATTTTCCTTATATATGAATATTAAAATTACTGAATATGACATCAGAAGCTATTATTTTTATTTCAGATGATTCAGCATCCAATAAAAAATTTAGAGCTGGAGAAACAGGAACTCTACTTTCATTTGGATCAGTTGGGTATATTTTTTATGGAATAATAAGAAAAGCTCTGATGGGACTTATGTTTCAGCTACGTTAGATCAATTTAAAAAGAAATAGGTATGTTAGGAAAAAGTGAGAATTACAAAGAAGAGTATTGTGCTCAAATAGTGAAGATTGATGAAATTGAGCCAGTTGAAAATTCCGATTTCCTAGTTAAAGTTGTAATAGGGGACGGATATCAAATTGTAGTAGGTAAAGGTGATGTAAAGCCCGGTGATATTATGGTTTATGCTAAGCTAGAGACTCAATTAAATTCTGAGTTTTTATCTGTGAATAACCAGTATGAAATAGGTGAGCGTCATTTGAATAAGAACTTTGAGATTGTCGACGGTTTAATTCAGGCGGGACAACAAGAGGAGGCGAAAAAGCTTGTAGGATATTTTAACAAGCATGGAAGAGTAAGAATGATCCGCCTTAGAAAATGTCCGTCGATGGGTTGCTTATTTACTCTTGAGACTCTTTATAAATGGAAACCTGAATTGAAGAGCTATGATTTTTCTCAGTGTTTTCAGCCCAACGAAGAAGGTATAATAGAGCCCTTCAACTTTGATCAGATTGGGGAGACTTTATTTATCAAAGCCTATGTTCCTCTTTTGCCAGTTAGTAGAGCAGGACAGAGGGGAGAGAGTAGGAGAAATAAGAAGTTGAAGAGATTTAATAGGCTGGTTCAAGGTCAGTTCTCTTTCCACTATGATACTTCTATGTTACGTGAGAATATGTGGAGAATTAAACCCGACACAGAAGTTATTATTTCAAACAAGTATCATGGAACTAGCGTAATAATAGGAAACTTATTAACGAAAGTGCCTAGACTTGGATTTGGAGTTAGTATAATTTCAAGTAGAGTTAGGAAAGAGTTAAAGGGAATTAGAAAAACTAGTCCTGTATATCCATGGCAAAAGAAAATTAAGAAAGATAAGATAAATAGACTCAATGAAATTCTAGAAAGTCAATATAAGGTTAAGTACGGAAATATAACTTCAAGCAGAGGAGTTATAAAGAATGAGTATATAAATCAAGGAACTATACGAAATTTTTATAGTAAGGATGTTTGGAGTGTATATGGAAACAAACTTTATCCTTATATAAGTGAAGGTCTAACTATTTATGGTGAGATTTGTGGTTATGTGGAGGGAACACAGAGCATGATCCAGAAAGGTTACGATTATGGATGTGAACCTGGGACTAGTTTTCTCATGCCTTATCGTATTACCTTCACAGATTCAGAGGGTAACAAAGTGGAGTGGAGTGTTTCAGAAGTTTACGGCTGGACTTTGAACGTTTTGAAAGAGCACCCAGAAACTAAATCCTTTCTCCGTCCGATTCAAATTCTTTATCATGGAACCCTAAAAGACTTATATCCGGACGTACCTGAGGATAAACATTGGGGTGCAGAAATTTTAAAACGTATGACAGCCGATGAGGAACACTTTGGAATGGAACTTCTTGAACCTCTCTGTAAAAACAAAGTACCAAGAGAAGGAATTGTTTTAAGAATAGAAGGAGATAAAATTAATGAGGCTTTTAAATTGAAGTGCCTGAAGTTCCAAGAAAAAGAAGCTAAGGAAATTGATAGTGGAAAGGTAGATATAGAAATGGAAAATACTGAATACTAATGAAAAAGAGACTAATAAGATTTTGTTTCTATTTTAGTGGATGTTTAGTAGGCGGGTTTCTAGCAAATCTTATAATGCCGAGAATGGGAATAGATATAACACAAATTCTTATACTTTCATTTATTCTTAGTATGTTATAAAAGGGGTAGATTAATTCTATCCTTTTATTTTCCTTATATGTGTGAAGAAAGTTATTGAAATTAGAGTAGTAGTTTATAATTTTGCAATAGCTCCGTACATGGCTTGTATGGATGTGATAACTGGTCCTGTATTTGCAAGTCCCGAAAAATTTTCTAATTTTTGGTTAATGGCCGGTAAATATTTTTCATGTTTAATTATTCAAAAGAGATTATCAAGAAAAATAATTAACGGGTATATAAAATATAAAGCAGAGGATTTTTTATTACAAGTGTTGTCGGATAAAGAAAGTAACCTTAATCTTAGTGATAATGTTTTAGATGAGGATATAATAAATGTGCTTAGTAAATATGGGAAAGTTGTATCTCGTATTTATAGAATAAAAGTAGAATTAAATAAATGATTGAAACAATAGTATTAGCTTGTGAGTCTTCAAGAAAAAATAAAATTATCTTAAAGTTACTTTTTAGATTAGACAAAGATGGAGGAGTCTATGGAACGCGTGATTTAGTAGATATAAGAAATATAAACAAGAAACTTTCAAATCAATTAATAACAGAGTTGTTAGAAAAGAAAGATACTTGGGAAGAAATTACTTTGTATAAAGATTTTCCTCAATCAGAAGAAGAAATAAAAGAGTTTTATGAGAAAAAACTTAATAGAAAAATATATCACATTTATAAATTTAAATTAAGCGAAGAAAAATATGAAAATTAACTTAGTAGATTATTCGTGTAAATATTATTATTCTTGGACAGAAGAGAATGATTTTTATGAGAATTCAGAAAGAATTAGAATAGATAATTGTAAAAATGAATTCGATCTTAAAAACAAGATAACAGAAATAGTAAAACAGGAGCTAGACGGTCTTAATTATTCTGATTTGAAGATAGAAGTTACAGATATAAAAAGAATAGAAGAGAAAATAAATAATTGCTGGGTTCATACAACTTTTATTGAAAGATTAGATAGATACGTAGTTTTAGTAATTCTTGCTAATCAAGTGGTGTGGTTTGGATATCTTCTAAAAGAGGAATTAGAGAATTTCAAAGACAAAGCGTTTATATTGGATAATATTTTAAATCCAGATAAGCTTAATGTAAAATATCCACCAAGGAATGGTGAGAATGTTGACGTTAATTTTAATGAGCTTGAAGAAGATATTAAAAATAGAAACTTTAATTTTTATACAGAAGAAGACGCAAAGGAAATACTAACTGACGGATTAAAAAAGCGATACCAGTTTTTATTAGATAAAAAACACCAACAAGACTATTTTGGATTAGATGTTTAAAATAAAATTAAATGTTAGACTATAGTAAGTTTTTAGATAGTTTAAGTTTAGATCAGCAAAAAGTAATTGATCATATTTTAAGTGAATTTAAAGAATGTAGTCATAGATCTATAAATCTTTTATATAGAATTCAAGAAAGATATCCTGAAGTTATTGAACCGGATTACATAGGTATACTTCCTGAGGATATAAAACCAGAGGTACTAGAATATAATGCAAGTTGTTATGAAGTTGAAATTATTCTAGGTATGCTTGAACTCTATTATCCTGAATTAGCAAAAGAATTTAAAAAACCAACTAAAATAAATTACAAATGAAACTTATTATTCTTAATGGTCTTCCTGGATCTGGAAAAACGAATTGGGTAAGAAGAAACAAGAAAGATGGAGATATAGTATTAGATTTTGATACGAACAAATACCCACCTTTTCCTGTTGATGAAAAGACCGCAGAAACTATTATATTTGATGGATTGTTTTTATTAACCTCAGATATAATAAGTGTAATAAATACCTTTGCTGATAATGTCCTGAAAGAAACTTATGTACTTGATGAAATAGAGATTCATCATTGGGTAGAAAATCGAGATGAGTGTTTAGTTAATGATAGTGCTCGCCCTAAATTTAGATCAGCTAAACTTACAATCTCTCGTGCAAAATTTGAAAAACCTGATGTAGATAAGATATTAGAATCTATAAAAGTAAAAACTGGTGACATAAAAATAATAGAAGAGACTGTATACAAAAAACCAAGTAGAGAGATTTTAATAGAAAAGTATGGAGAGTATATTGAATCTGAACCTTGGTTAATAAGTGGAGTCGGAGGAAACTATAAAGGAGAAACTTACCAATTAGAACACGATGAGGTACCAAAAGAATTTAGTGAGCTTGAAAAACTTCTTGATACAGCAACTCCAGAATTAAGTAGATCTCATTATAAGGAGATTCTTTCTTTAGTGGTTGTTGAAGAAAAAACAGATGAAGAGTATGATTATTATGGTGGTTATGCTACATATAATTTCTTCAAAGTAAAAACATCCGAAGTACTTGATATTTTAGATAAATATAAATACTTGTACGATTAGAAAAAAAAATAACTAAGATTTAATTGTCTTAGTTATTTATTTCTTTTTTAGTCTCTTTTTACATCAATTACTTCATCTATGATTCCATACTCCTTAGCCTCTTGTGCGGTAAGCCAATGATCTCTCTCACAGTCAGCACTTACCTTTTCCATAGGTTGACCAGTTCTCTGACAGATGAGCTCATAAAGTTCTTTTCTGAGTTTCATAATCTCTTCACAGGTTATTTCGATCTCAGTAGCTTGACCCTGTACACCGCTCATAGGCTGATGAATCATTACTCTAGACATGGGTAGAGCACTTCTTTTTCCTCTAGTTCCACACATCAAAATCATAGAACCCATAGATGCTGCTAAACCTGTACAAACCGTTCTTACATCTGACTTAATAAAAGCCATAGTATCAAGTATTCCATTTCCAGCATAAACCGATCCTCCTGGAGAATTTACATACATAGTAATCTCCGCATCACTGACTGAATCAAGATACAGTAATTGTGAAACTACAATGTTAGCCGAATCATCACTAACATCAGTACCAAACATTATCTGTCTGTCTTTCATCATTCTAGAAAACACATCCATCTGAGCAACGTGTAATTCATGCTCCTCTATAATGTAAGGACTAATGATTCCACCCATCATAGGACGATTAATACTTTTCTTAGCATAATCTCTGTAATAAGACATTCCAAAAGGATGTCTACTTCTATAAAATTTTTCAAAATCTTTATTCATAACATATATAAGGAATTTAGCCGTTTTCCTTATAAATGGAATATATAATTAGTTGAAAAATAAAAATAGAGAGAAAATTTAAATCCTCTCTCTCTCTCTCTCTTTTAATTCTCATATTCATTCTTAACTACATAAATACCAACTCCGATAGTATATATTAACGTGATGATTAGTATTATGATATTATCTATAATATTTAATTCTGTTTTTATGTATGAAAAATCCTTAAAGTTCTTTCTAGACCAGTATTTTATTATACATGGTTTTAAGAAGCGGCATAACTCTTTTATATTTAGTTTTGGATTTTCTATGTACCAGTCTCTTAATCTAACTTCAACCTCAGGACTATCACACCAGGAAAATGGATTGCACCAAACTACGCTATCTCCTTTAACACCTAGACAAATAATTAGTTCATTTTTATTACCACCTTCCCAATATTCTTTTTGTTTTTCGGCGATTTCAGGGCCGCAAGTATCTGGAAATATTAATAGATATGCTCTAACTTGGTATTTCTTTCCTAGTCTTGAGTTTAATATTCTTAAGTCTCTATCATCTAAGTTATCGCGGCCAAGAATTACTCGCTGATCTTTATTTTCTATTTTCGGATAATCAAACAGTAAACTATCACCATCTCTTTTTAGTTTAAATATAGATTTTGATCCTTTAATTGGATTTCTATATTTGTTGGTTCGTGTTAGAGTGATCATAGTAGCGTCTTTACCTGACCAAGAATAACTATAAGCATCTCCGTCCTTAGTGTAGTAATTTCTGTGAAGATCTCGAAAGATGGGTTTTACTTTAAATTTATTCTTTATCTTTTCGTGCTCTTTTTTACTACATCCCCTGGTATCTCCGAAAGATGTTTTATAATTATAACTAGGTCCATGGCTGTTAACCTCTGTTGTTGTATAGGTATGAGTATTACCTTCGCTATCTGTGGTTGTGTGTGTAACTGTAACTAATTCATTCCAAGGTTCATAATAAGTTGTTTCAGTTACATATCCACCTAAATATTCAGTATCTTCTGTTTTTATACCGATTATTATACCACGAATAGCTAAGGTAATTAAAACACTTCCACCAATTAATAAAAAATATTCCCACCATACTACATTTTTAGTCTTAACTAGTAATAACCAAAGTGCTACTATGATGGGAATAAGAAAGAATATTATTTCCATAGATCTATATCGTCTTCTAGTCCGGTTTGAATAATCTCTTTCGTATAAGTAGATGAAATTATTGTATACTCAATTTCACTCTTATTTTTTATGAACCAAGAACTTGGTACTTTTTGGCATAGGTTTTTATGCTCTCTGATTATGTCAAGTTCTTTTTCTTGAGAGTGTTGGAATTCTGCTCTCAGTACTTCAATACTGGACATGAGATCCTTGTACAGCGAAACATCAAAGTTTGGATTATCTTCTTGTATCCATTTCATGAATGAGTCACCATCATTCCCATATCTACCTGATATAAGTTCAGGATAGATTTCCTTGAATGCGTTCTTATATTGGTCAGTAACACTAGCTTTTTGCTGGATTACTTTCCACATTTTGTCATACACACCTTCAATTTTTCCGATTTGTGCATCGCTTTGATTTCTTAACACCTTTTCTTGGTTATTGTAAGAAAAATACATACCTAAGATAATTCCGATAAGTGTTAAAACAATACATCCGACTGTAATAATGTAAACTTTTTTCATTTTAGTAATTATAATCAGTTCTTTTTCTCATAACATATATAAGGAATTGAAACCCTTATTTTTGAAATGAAAAAATTAATACATAAAAGTCTAGAAGAAACATTAGATAAGTGTGTTCCGTGGCCACTATATAAGAAAGTATTTGGTACTAAAATTCAAAAAACATTAAGAGAAATTTGTATTAAGTACGGTATATATAAATTAATCAGAAAGACCTATGCTTCTAATGCATATGAGTTTGCAGTAGAAAAAGGCTTATTAAAAAATAGAGCACTAAATTTTATTGAAATTAAAGCAATATTTGATTCGAAAAAAATTGGCCAAGGTAAATTTTATATTTGTCATACTGACTATTGGATAAATGATATTGCGTATCAAAAAGAACAAGAAGATAAAATAGATAATGAAGATAAAAGAAAACAAGAAAAACTAAGAGCAAGATATTATAAAAAAAGGTAGAGGATTTAATTTTCCTCTACTCTATTTTTCCTAGTTTTGTGCAATTAGAACGTAATATTTTTTCTCCTCTTTTTCCTTTATAAACTACCATATCAAATCTTTCAATATCTGGCAATCTAAAACCCACACTAGATATCGTTAAGTTTTCTAAAGTGGTTTCCTTACAATCACATTCTAAGTCATCATCATTGACTATTAACAAATTAATCATTCTCCTTTCCATACTGTAGTTCCTTTCGTTTCAGAATAAATAGTTCCGTTATCTTTAATGGGTGATCTAAATGATTCTCTTCTACTAATTTCATTTTTCATAGAGAATTCATCTATACACACTCTTCCAACACTTCCTAAATCAATGTAAGTTCTAAATGAGTCAATTAAGGTTTTTAAGGTAGACTTTTTATTATTATTTTTTATACGATCAAACATTTTCGTTATAATCGCATTTACTCCTTGAAAATCTTTTAGCTTAAGTGACTCTCTTTTATTACCTTCATCTTCTAATAAATCTAATATTCTTTTTATCATAACTATTAAACAGTCTGCATTAGATAATCTTCTCAATCTAAGTTTTACGAACTCTTTAATTATAATAGGTTTAAATAAATAGAATATCTTTCCATAAATATTACATTCATCTTCAGTACAATCCTGATTAAATGATGATACTGATTTTTTAATGTCTCTAAAATAGATAGGCATTATACCAAAAAATCTATTCTCATCTTTTATATAACTCTCTAGATCGCACAGTAACCATTGAACAATATCAAATAATCCTTCTAAGTAAAGATCATCTGACACAACTAAATCTTTTTGAACTCTTCTTTCTAGGTTTAATTCATTTTTCATATATTAATACTTTTCTCATTGATAAGGAATTAGACCCTATTTTAATGTGAAAAATAAAAGAGGCGATATTATTCAGCCTCCTTTTTTGCTCTTCCCAGTTGCTCTTTTATAAAAGCAATTGTATAAATATAAATTTGTATTTGGGTTTTCTTAACTTTTAATTCAAGACGTTCTTTTAATTCTTCTAAAGCTTCTTTCGGTAGATTCTTTATTTCTTCTTCAAGCTTTTTAAAAATATCTGGTCTATTTTCAAATTCTAATAATAGCCTTGGAACTCTTTTAATTAATTCGAAAGGCTTACGTGACAAAATTTCTATATAGTCTGTTATAGTCTTATTATCTTTTGATACAACCGATCTATGTTTTTCAACTGTCGATATGTACCTCCCCCATAGGTAACGATTGTGATGTTTGTTAAGAATTCTATCAATTAAATCATAAGAAAGTGGATAAGTGTCTTTATAATCCTCTATATGAATCCTTTTTAGAGAGGATTTAATAGTCTTATCCCATATCTGTCTGACATAATATTCTTTTACTCGACACACTACAGCTCCATGACTTAGTTTATTTGTAGCTAAAAGCTTTTCAAGTTTATCTAAAAATTCTTTACGTTTTTTACGATTCATCCTTAATTTCTCCTTGTGGGTTATCAGTTTTAGGTTCTGGTACTAATAAAAATTCTAATTCTGATAAACATCTATACATCGTTCCGTTATAAACACCTGAATAACTGTGATGATAATGTCCATAATACCATAAATCTGTTCTTACATAATTAAGGATTTCATCTAAGTATTTTCTTTCCTCCAGTATTTTTTCATATTGTTCTGGAGGCGTGTTTTCAAACCGATGTACTACAGGATCAAATGATAGGGGTGCAGAATGAGTTGCAATAATATCAACTCGTCTTGGCATTTCATTAGTAGAAATTCGAATTATATCTTCGCCATCCCACCAATCTCTATCTTTAGTTCTTTCAGTTATATCAGTAGAATTAGCTCCACCAACAATAAAAATTCTCCTCTCACAGATTTCATGTACTTTATTATCCTCTAAGAAATGAAGTCTTGGGAAATCTGGCTTACCTTCAGAAAAATAACTAGGGTCATCATGATTTCCTCTAAGCACATGAATATTTAGATCATTTTTCTCAAGTCTCTTAGTTATTCTTTTATATTGATCTTCTAGGTATTTTGGTTTTTCAAATCCAACTCCAAAATCACCTAAAACAAGAATATCAGAATTAACTATCTTATAAGACTCTACTGCTTTATATACTAGCTCTCTCCATTTACCATGAACATCACCAACTACATAAAGATCACGCATTTTCTCTTAGTTTCTTTTCAAGCTCTAAGTATTTATTTTCATACCACATAGCCTTTTTCAGATCTTCAAGCCCGTTTTTCTTTTGTGATCTCCATATATACTTGAATGAATTACACAAACAGAAATCCATAACCTTTTCAGTTCCGAATGCAGCTTCCATGGCATCTATACACTCAATATTTGAATCTGCATAATGAGCCGGTTTATTTACTGTATCAAATCCGTAATGAATAAGTCTACCGTTTTCAAGAAGCTCTCTAATAAGCGTACGAATTTCTAAAACACCAGCTCTTTTTATAGATACTTCTTTACAATCAGGTATCTCATCAAGTGTTTTATAAGGACATTCATCATTAACTGACAATCTACCTGTTTCTTCTATTAATGCAGTATAGGAATCAACCTCTTTTGATTTTCCTTTACCATAAGAGATCTCAATAACTATGATATCTCCCCATTCAAATCCAAGTTTTTTCATATTTAGTAATTTTTATTATTTATTAACTATTAATAAGGAATTTAGATTATGATAAAAGCAAAACGCGTGTTTTCCTTATATATGAATGAAAGTATTTATTGCAAGAAAAAGGAGTAACAGTAATGATTCAATAACAACACATCTAATTGTCTTTAATCGCAATATATATGATAGTTATAGACTATCTGTTTCTAAATTAAAAAAGCGATTATCTAAAAAATACGTTAAATACTATATTAGTATTCATCATAATTCATATATAAGCTATGAATTTTCAGATGATATAACTGTTGATGAAGTGTGTAAAAATTATATAAAGGATTGTGAGTCCTATCAATATCAAGAAATTATGTGGATTCAAGTATATGAAATTAAGTTATGATTAGCAAAGATCTAATTTTAAACCAGCTTTATAAAAAAGAGCAGTTTGTATTTTCTCAAGGACCTTACTATTTACCTACACGATTAATGTCAAGAAGAACAGGTAGGGGATATAGTATAAGAAAATCTATACAGGATCATATTGAGAATGAAGATAAAACAGGAGCAGTTAAAAATTTCTTAGAACTATTTGATCCTTGGGCTAAATCACAAGAAGGCCGTAAGTTTGATTATATAAGAGAGTGTGTATTTTTAATCAGACAAAAGGATTATCAAACTTGGGTATCATTATATTCAGGAAGTAGAGATGAAAGATTATCTAGAAATTTATTTATAACAGATTTATTCTTTCCTTATCTTCATCTTATAGTAGAACTTGATGGAATGTCTTATCATGATTATTTAGATGAAGATAAACATAATTATGACGTAGCTAGAGATCAGTTTCTATTTTCTGTATATGGTATTAAAACTATAAGACTAACTGAAGATACCGTAGAAAAAAGATTCAGTACTATTAAACGAGTTCTAAGAAAACAAGATGAATATGAAATTCCTGCAAACTTAGATTACTCAGATGAAATAGTTGATATGTATTTAAATCATACTTATCTTCCTGAATGTTTTGAACTTATAGAAAAATATATACTTCCTATTCCTGATTTCTATAATATCAAAAATATTAATGTAGGATTTCCAAAAGATCTTATGAAACCTAGTGAAATTAAATTCATTCAAGATAATGAAATTTACTTAAAGGAAATTCTTAATGATTTATATGAAAAGAATTTAATCACTTGAATTCCTTATATACGAGAAACCTATGAAAACTATTTTAAGAAAGTTTGTTCCATATTGCACCCTATTTCATAGGTTTCTTTTTTATTTTTTGCACTTTATAGGAAATCATATCCTTATATATGAAAAATAATTAAATGTATGTTAGAATTACCAGAAAAATTAGTTACAATAGTAGCAGATGAAAGTACACTAGAAGAACCAGTTAATGGTGGTATATTTATTAAATTCTATAATAAAAGAAAGTATTCAAAATCTTCCTGTATTAATACATTTAAAAACGGCTTGTCTTATAAAAATAGAGTATCTCCTAATTTAAAAGTAAATATAATTGAACTCGATAATAAAGGGTTTGAATTAAGTTTTAAAATAGAAGATATGTTTGAAGCCAATAAATATATAAATTATAGAAGATATATTTATAAATTATCTCTTGAGGTTAAACATCCACAATTACCAAAAGCAAGTTATTCTTATAATTTTCTAGTTGATAATAAGATGTTTCCTCAACTTATTCAACTGGTTTCTGCATCAGAGAGTAGTTATGGTAAATTTAAAACAACTTTTTGTTACGATCCAATTAATAACTTCTTTATTCCTGATGTAGAATTTAATATAGACTTAATAAAAAGAAAAGAGATTGGAAAATTATTACTATCTAATACCCCAGAACCGATAAAAGTAGGGAATACTTATTTATTAGAAGTGAAAAAGGATAAAGAACAGTATTTATATAAAAATATATTTAGAGAGGTAGAAGTTCTTGGATTCTTTCCTAATGTAGCTTATTATAAAGGCTATAGTGATATAATTAATTGTATACCTGAGGAATTTGAATTATGTATATCAAATACATATTCTCAAATTGAAAAAGGTCCAGCCTGGTTGTTCTTTGATATAATAACTAAAGAATATATTTTATATTATCAACCTACTGTAATAAAAGGAATATTACTTGGGCCTAATACAGATAATAGAACACTTACCATAGATGAATTCGCTGATTTGTCTTTCAAAAATTCTTGGATACTAACTATGAATTCTGATAATAACTCAGAAGAAAATAAAGAAAAACAAAAATCCATAATAATTAAGTCAATATTAGATCAACTTGAACTGCTGAATTGTGAGGTCTATGCGTATAATTTAAAATCTATGGCTTCTAAGTATGGTAGTGTTAGGTATAATTTAAAATCTACGGCTCCAGATGAGATTATCAATATATTAAAAGAAAATATACCTTTTGATAGAAGAAAGACTTATGGAACCTTTGGAGACTTGTTTGAAAATATATTTGATCCAAACTTATTTAGTTTCTCACAAGACGAATTATTTGAAATAATTAAAACAGCACTTTCGCGTCTATGATCACCTCAATTCCTTATATATGTAGAATAAGATTGGAGTTGCGACCAAATCAAAACTTCTTAAAGTCTTATCTACAACTTACAAGGCCATGTAAGATATAGGGAAATAAGATGAATTGGATCCGAAAAGGTGAATGTAATCTTATCCCTTTTATTTTCTTATTATGCTTGAAAAATATAATAGTTTTTGTTATACTTCTAATTTAGGTTTTTATTGGTGTGCTATACATACACCTAAAACTGAGGATCGAGAAGAGGGAGTTATTTTTATATGTAGTAAGAAGAAATTATCTTCTCACCATAAATATATATCAAAGTATACAACTAATAAACTAGTACTAAACACATTTTTACAAAATAGAGATACTTTTTACACTAAGTCTCAAATTAAAGAAAAAGAACGAGAGATAGAATTTGAAGATCTTGCTGAGTGGTTAAGAAAAGAAAAAATACTATAACATGGAAATAAAAATAATAGAAGGAGATTTACTTGAAACTGAGTGTATAGTTATTGCACATCAGGTTAATTGTATGGGAGTTATGGGTTCTGGTGTCGCTCGGGGTATAAAAGAAAAATGGATTGACGTTTATCTTAAGTATCTAGAGGGAGTAAAAAGTTTGGATCATAACTGTCTTGGTGGTTGTCTTATAGTACAGGCCGAAGAAAATAAATATGTGGCTAATCTCTTTGGTCAATATTACTATAACGGATTTTTTAATAACCCACAAGACTATATGAAACAGGATTTTTGGAAACGGCCTGAATTTGATGACAATGGAAAGACAGTAAGATTCACAAACTACGAAGCCCTCTATAATTCACTGGTACAACTTAAAAATGAAATGACTAAAAATAATGTCCCCTCAGTAGCTTTTCCTTATGGCCTTGGTTCTGCTAGAGGAGGTGGAGATTGGAATATAATTGAAACTATGATTAAGTCAGTGTTTCAAAATACCGGAATTTATATAGAACTTAGAAAATTTAATCCAGGTCCAATAAAATCTTCTAAATTCCTTATATATGAAAGTTAGGTTCAGTTTTTTCGTTCATTGTTTTTCCTAACTTGATATCCCTGCTTTAATCGGCGGGGATTTTTTATTTTCCTTATATATGTGAAAAATTATTTTTGTATAGAGAATTTAGCAAGAAAGAAAATTAATATACTAGAAATAATTGGAAAGAATATAGAATATTCCTTTGATACAGTGAACTGGGTTGCATTAAATAAACAAGAATTAAAATTTCATAAAAGAAAACTGTATTTAAGATCAACCTCAGTTTCACGTATAAATTGTAAAACTTATTTTAATGTTAGTGGAAATATAATGTCACTGATATATGGAGATAAGTTTACGGGAGATGAGACAAGATTTAATGGTAATAGTGCTTGTTTTTATCGTTTATTCGCGGATGACAGTTATCTACTTAATGCCTCTAATCTAATACTACCAGCCACTACTCTAACTGATTATTGTTATCAGGATATGTTTTGTAATTGTACAAAACTAATTACTACTCCACAATTACCAGCTACTACATTAGCTAAGAGTTGTTACGTAAATATGTTTCGGAGATGTACATCATTAACAGAAGCCACTCAACTACTACCTGCTACTGAGTTGGTTGATTATTGTTATAGTAATATGTTTTGTAATTGTACATCATTAGAATCTGCTCCTCAATTACCGGCTACTACTTTGGCTATTGGTTGTTATAATAATATGTTTTATGGTTGTATTTCATTGACAAAGGCCCCAGAATTACCCGCCACTACTCTAGCTGGGTATTGTTATAATGGTATGTTTCGTAAATGTACTTCCTTAATAAGTGCACCAGAATTACTTGCAACTACTTTAACTGAGAAGTGTTATTCATGGATGTTCGAAGGTTGTACTTCATTAATAGTGGCTCCTGAATTACCAGCTACTAAATTAGCTAAGGGTTGTTATAATGGTATGTTTTATGATTGTACATCACTAAACAGTATTACTATAAACACTCTGTCGTGGGATAGATGTAACACCATTGGCTGGTTAAAAAATGTATCCACCCATGGTATAATATATAATAAAGGAAAAGTTAAAGATATTCCTTTAAATAGTGATGATGGTTGCCCTTCTGGTTGGGTAATAGAAGAGATAGATTAACTTCTATCTTTTTTATTTTCCTTATATATGTGAAAAAATATAAGAATATAGTACTTAACGAAAATGGTATTTTCGTAGAAATGTATATATACATAGATAACTTTAAAAAACTTTATAACACTCTTTCTAATACTAACGGCTATATTGGTATTCATCAGATTAAAGCAAATAAACATAAAAGATTAAGTTATAAGTTTATAAAGGATCTTATATTAAAGAAACATAAAGAGATAGGAGTATATACTAGACTAAATACTAATACTAAAATAGTTATTAGTTATAATTGTAGTGCTGGAGCAAGTGAGTGGTTTAAGGAATGGTTTAAAGAATGTGAGGAAAGATATGGCAAAATATAAAAAATTTAATAATAGTATCTTTATATTTGTTCCTGATTTTTCTATATATGGATTGGAAAAAACCTGTGGGTATGTTTTTATACGGACAACCAATAAAAACTACATACATAAAAGATTAGACGGGGTTATTAAAAAACTTATAAAAAGAATTCATGAAAATAAAATGCAAGATAGAATAAATCCATCAAAGTTATATTTGGCAGACCTAACTAATTTCTATTTTTATATAACATATGATAACTTTATTAGTGAAACAGCAACACAAGATTTTTTAGATTGGTATGAAAACTGTAAAAAGGAAGAAGAGAGAAGGAGTATAACTAGGTGGTTAAAAGAACACAATATTATTTAAAAGAGAAAAGTAATAATCTCTTTTTTATTTTCCTTATATATATATGAAAGTGTTTATTGCTATATGGGAAACAGAAAGAAAGAAATGTTTACACCTCATGTTTAAAGACGACACTAAGTATAAAACCAATAATCCAGGCGATATAGTAAATAGCCTAACCATGCCGTATTTACATAGAGGTAAAAAAATATCTAGAAAATTAGTTTTTAAATATTTGAAAGATTTGAAGAATAGAGGAACACTTACATTTACTGATTATGATAGATTTTTCTTTGAAGACTCTGAAACCTGTGAACAAATAAGTTACAAATATAAAAAACGCCTAATAAATGTCCAAACTTCTTTAATTTATAGTGTGGATATTAATGATAACTACTATAAAGAAATAACATGGTTAAGACAATAGTAAGCGATGAAGTATATTATAGTGTTTCTAGTTTTTCTTCTGCTAGTTTTTCTCAAATTTATATATACATTCCGGACTTTTCTATATACGGACTAGAAAAAACTAATGGATATGTTTCAATAATGACAAGAAATCGTAACTTTATCCATAAGAAATTTCATAAGCGAGTTGCTAAAATTCTTATTAAAAAGATCATTAGTGGGGTATATAGTTATGATAGAATAAATCCAATGGCTCAACAGTATGTGCCTACTAATTTTGTAAAATTTTATTTCTGTGTTATATATGATAAATACCATAATAATAATTATAATGCTACTTTTGATTTTTCTAAGTGGTATGAAAATTGTAAAAGTAAATGAAAGACGTTAAAATATTTGCTAAGACGGTCGAACAAGAAGCTATCGATCAAGTTAATGTATTGTCAGAAACTGGTATATTCGATAATAAGAAAATTCGTATTATGCCAGATACTCATGCCGGTAAAGGTTGTGTTATAGGTTTTACTGCTGAAGTAGGTGATAAAATTATTCCATCACTTATAGGAGTCGATATTTCATGTGGTATGCTAGTCTCTCAATTATCTGAAGCTCCAAAAACAAAATTTCTTCAGGAGACTATAGAGAAAAATGTACCCTTTGGAAGAAATATACATGAATCTAATTACTTCGGTGGTAATGTTCCTGAATCATTTAAAGAGAGATACAAATATATTAAATCTAGAATCAGAGAATTAAGTTGCTATAGATATCTTAAAGACGCTCAAAAATTTTCTTATGCTTTGGGTTCTCTTGGGTCTGGAAATCACTTTATAGAACTTAATTATAGCGAAAAACAAGACGCCTATTTCCTAGTTATTCATACAGGATCTAGGAACTTGGGTAAACAGGTAGCCGACTATTATCAAAGCTTAGCTGCAAAAATGTTAAGCGGTTGGGATAAGGTAATGGAAGAACAAAAGAAATTAATTGAAACTTATAAGGCTCAGGGAAGAAAAACTGAAATACAAGAAGCTATATCAGAACTCCATAGAAACTTTAAAGCACAAAAACCTGACCTTCCTAAAGATCTTTGCTATCTTGAAGGAGAAGAAATGCAAAACTACCTTCATGATACTAAAATTTGCCAGGAGTTTGCTAATATGAATAGGGAAATGATACGTGATGAGATTTTGCTTGGTTTTCCTAAGATTGAAGTTTTATCTAGTTTCTGCACACTTCATAATTACCTTGGAGATGACGGCATTATGAGAAAAGGCGCCATAAGTTGTAGAGAAGGAGAACGAGTTATAATACCTATGAATATGAGAGATGGTTCACTTATTTGCATAGGGAAAGGAAACTCAGATTGGAATTTCTCTGGTCCTCATGGCGCAGGAAGATTAATGTCTAGAACCAAGGCTAAACAAACCCTAACTATGCAAGAATTTCAAGAAGCTATGTCTGGGATTGATACTTGGAGTTTAAATGAAAATACTCTAGATGAAGCACCTCAAGCATATAAACCTATGGAAGAAATTATAGAACTAATTAAAGATACTGTTGAAATAGTAGACATTATTAAACCAGTCTATAATTTTAAAGCAAATGAATAAAGTAGAATCTTATAATACTATTAACTTATATTATACTAGTCATAATAAGTGGATATTATATATTCATGTGCCCTGTGATTCAAAACTTTATTATAAGCTTTGTTATTCTGGTTATCTTGTTATTGAAGATTATAGGTGCAAGAAAAAGTTAACATATAGAACAGTATCTAGATTATTAAAGATGGATTGGAATGATGCAAGACTTAAGTTAATGAAAAAAGAAGAAATACTTTTAAATCATATTAATCGCCGACAAGATTTTACTAGGTGGTTGAAAAAATGTAAACTTATTTAAAGAGAGAAATAACTAATCTCTCTTTTTATTTTCCTTATATATGATTATGAATATAAATCAAACGTTTATTGTATATATCAGTAAAGATGACTGTGAAAAATTAATTTGGGAAGATATTATACTTGTTGTTCCATTTGATTTTATTCCTTCAAATTTCGAATTTTTTATAAGAGTTCCGGAAAAAGAACAAAAAGATGATTTTATTTTATTAGATTTTTATGGCTTCATGAGTATAAATAATAGCAAGAACTCTGATCTTTTCTATACTAAAAAGAAATTATCACCTTTGTTTGTAAAAAACTTATTAATTCGAAATGATCGGAAAGTAAGAGCATTTAGGTATAATAAGGAGGAAACAGATTTACATAAAATAAGAAATGATATCTTTGGAGATTATACTCCACAAAAATTTATTAGAGGAGATATGGAATCTGTTTTAAAGTTCTTAAAAGAGAATATCAATGTCTAAAAGAAATACAAATACGCTTACACTATCCTACCGAACAAAAGATAAAATTTGGATGGAAACTTTATATGTTGTAAAAAACAAACCCTCTGACTTCAGTTATCGTTTCGCTATTTTTGATTTTTACCAAATAATAGATAATCAAGGTAATAATATTGTAGTTAGGAAAAAAGTATCATTAAAGTTTATAAATGGATGTGGTTCTGTGTATGGTAGGTATGGAATAAATAAAATATACTTTAAGGAAGATATTACACTAGATCAATTAGCTAAAAGAGTGTTAGGTGGTTATCTAGAAGAAGTAGATGAAGATACTAGGAACAAAGTCTATGAATTTCTTAAGAAACAGTTAAAAACAATAAAGAAATGGAAAATCCTAAAGAAATTATTTAAACATATATGAAAAATAATATATTCTTTACGTATTATTTGGATAAAGGTACAATAGAGGAATCGGTAATAAAAGATCTATTATATATAGTTCCATATTCACAATTCATTAAAAAATATAATATAAATAATATTATTTTAACAAATCTAGTCTATCCGGACGAAAAGGAAGATTATATATTAGTAGATTGGTATAAAAATATTAATAATAGTCGTATTATACCTTACAAAAAACATTCACTAAGAAACATCATGACTAATTCTTATAATACGATACAACTAATAACTTTTTCAAAAAAGACTAAGATAAAAGAAATAATTGATGAAATTTTTCCATATTTTACTGAAAGAGGGGACAGTATAAGAGAAGCTAAAGATAAAGTAATCAGTTTTATTATTGAAACCATAAAAGAATATGAAAAATAATATATCCATTACGTATTATTTGAATAAAGGTACGATAGAGGAATCATTTGTAAAAGATCTATTATATATAATTCCATATTCACAATTCATTAAAAAATATCATAAAAATAGTCATGCTTCAATAGGTCTAGCCTATCCAGATAAAGAAGAATATATATTAATAGATTGGTATCAATGTATTTATTGTAATCGTGAATGTATTATATCTTACAAAAAACATTCACTAAAAAACATTATGGCTAGTAGATTTTATACAGTACAACTAATAACTTTTTCAAAAAAGACTAAGATAAATGAAATAATTAATGAAATTTTTCCATACTACTGTGGTGGGTACGACGGTATAAGAAAAGCTAAAGATAAAGTAAAAAAATTTATTGAAGAAACTATAAAAGAATATGAAAAGCTATAAATATGAAATCTTATTTCCAGATAAATCTTTGTTTCGTTATTTCATTTTTATAGTTCCAGTTGATTTGTTTTTAAAATATCATAATAAACCGCTACTTAAAAACATCTCAATTTGGGGAGGGGTATTGCATGAAAAACCAGACTATGTTTTATTAGC
>Ga0247611_10000635_pt1 | contig 69525 bp, 67 predicted proteins | sample 177DNAGHGhighgp2_FD_192422 | JGI IMG/M metagenome (GOLD analysis project Ga0247611, IMG submission 192422) | Sheep rumen microbial communities from Palmerston North, Manawatu-Wanganui, New Zealand - 1770 DNA GHGhigh gp2 | ecosystem: Host-associated > Mammals > Digestive system > Stomach > Rumen...
TGTGAAATATTAGGTAAGGTAATTGGTCTTCTTAGATTAGGTATTGTGTAATACTATCTATTTAGTAATACTAAGTAGTGCAACAATTAATAATCTGGAACCTCATGCATTTAAATGCGCTTCGCGCTGGCATGAGGCTACATTGCAATCACTTGTGATTGCAACAATATAAGCCCCAGTAAAATCTATTACTGGGGCTTATTTATGTGATGTTTTGAATTTGTTACAATTTTTCAATTTAGAACCTCATGCATTTAAATGCGCTTCGCGCTGGCATGAGGCTACATTGCAATCACTTGTAATTGCAACAAGTTATAATTTGATTTCTTTTCCATCCTTCCATATACGTTCTAGATTATAGAAACTTCTATCTTCTTCTGAGAATACATGAACTACAATATCTTCATAGTCCATTAATACCCATGTTGATGAGCCGTGACCTTCGATTTTTGGATCTACATATCCGGCTTTATGCATTTGTTCTTCTACATTATCAACTAATGCTTGAACCTGATTGATATTTGAGCCACTTGCAATTACAAAATAATCTGCAATAGTTGATACTTCGCTAATATCAATAACTCTTACATCTTCACCCTTTTTATCTAAAAGAGCGTCTAAGGCAATTTTAGCCATTTCCTTTGGATTAGAATTCATATTCTACCTCACTTATATTTTGTTTACTTGTAGTTTATGATGAATAGATATTAAGCTACATATTCTCAAGCCTATTACTTGCATAGTAGGCATATGCTTTACTTGTCATTTCATCTATGTTTTTGTTTGATCTTTCTAAGTATTCAAGAGTGTCTTTTAAACAGAAATAAACAGCTTCGTTAATGTCTTCAAATGCAAGACCACGAATTATATCAACGTCCCAGGCCTTATTTCTATAAGGTTCGATATAGTCGGCTATGAAAATGATTTTTTCAAGAATGGACATATCAGGTTTACCTGTTGTGTGATATTCAATTGCTGAACATATTTCTTTGTCATCTATATTATATTTTTCCTTGGCATAAAGCGCACCTAGTTTAGAATGAAGTAAATAAGGGCTTTTGTATTCAATTTCAGAAATACTTAAGTTAGCTCTTTTGCACTCTTCTATTTTAATATCATCTGGGACGCATTTAGCGCAATCATGTAATAAACCAGCAATATAGGCTCTTTCCATACTTGAATTATAACGCATTGCTAGACATGCTGCTGTATTTGCTACACCTATTGAGTGCTTAAAACGATTGTAGTCGTCTTTAAGTGCTTCTTTTACTTTTTTACATAATTCATCTATATATGCATTATCCATAATTACTCCAATCTAGATTATATATACAAATTATTATCTAAAATATACTGCTCAACTTCCTTTCCAACCATATCTTCTATGGATTCATGCTTTTTAAGCTTGTTTCTTATTTCTGTTGAGCTTATAGGAATTGATTCGCATTTAATAAAATCTATTTTTGCATTGTATTTAGAAACTAAGAGGTTCTTCTGACGATTTAGCTCTTCAATTTCATATTCCCCTCTATTTGCACATAGTAAATGGCAATTAGCACAAATATATTGTGGCTTATACCAATCAGTTATGGCAAATAAAGAATCAGCGCCAATAATAAAATAAATCTTATCATAATCGTTGCCAATTTGTCTAAGTGTATCAGCAGTATATGTATTACCCTTTCTATCGATTTCAATAGTAGATAATTCCATATAATTATAGTCTTTAATTGCAAGTTCTACCATATTACAACGATGTGTAGCACTTACAATTAAAGATTGATCTTTATAAACTGGTGTACCGCTTGGCATTACTAGAATCTTGTTTAGATCAAATTGCTTATGGGCTGCTTTAATTAATTCTAAATGTCCAAGATGTATGGGATTAAAGGTTCCTCCCATAATTCCTATAACACCGTTTGCCATTATTTTCCCTCTTTTCTTGCCTTTGGAAGCTCGATTTTTTTATGATCCTTAGATTCTTTATATAAAACAATCTTTTTTCCAATTACCTGAACAACTTCTGATCTAGTTCTTTCAGCAACAATAGCTGCAATAACCTTAGGATCATCTGCACAGTTTTGTAAAACATGAATCTTAATAAGTTCACGCTTTTCTAATGCTTCTGCAATAGCAGCTGTGTTTTCAGGAGTAAGACTATTTTTACCAAATTGGAAAATTGGGTCAATATTCATAGCAAGACTTTTTAAGTATGCTCTCTGTTTACTTGTCATAATTAATGTAAGCTTAAAAAAGCTTTCCTCCTAATCTATATATTTAAAATTAAGCTCTATAATAATCAAATTGTAGATATTCGCCGACTCTAACAGTAGCGCCTTCTTCGATTCCTAATTCTTCTAGTTTATCAATAGCACCACTAGTCTTCATAAATTTCTGGAAGAAATCAAATCCCTTTTCAGATTCAAGGTTAGTATAACCAAGCATCTTATCAATTCTTGGTCCTTCAATAACGTACATATTCTCTTCTTCGTTGAAGTGTACATCAAAGCTTTCGTTAGGATTATCAAACATTTCTTCTTCAGAGATTTCTCTTTCAAAGATAACTGGTTCATCCTTGAAGTTATCAAGTAATTCTCTAACTGCATATAAAAGATCTTTAACACCTTTACCTGTAACAGCAGACATTGGATAAACCTTAATACCTTCTGGTTCGAATTCATCTTTAAGAGCCTGAATTGGATCAGTTTCTCCATCATCATAAATTACATCGATTTTGTTAGCTGCAATAACTTGTGGACGCTTTAAAAGATCAGGATTATAATTTTCTAATTCCTTATTTATAGCCTTTATATCAGCTATTGGATCACGTCCTTCAGTTGAAGCAGCATCTACAATATGAATAATAACCTTAGTTCTTTCAATGTGGCGAAGAAATTCATGTCCAAGACCAATACCTTCAGATGCTCCTTCAATAAGACCAGGGATATCAGCAATAACAAAACCTCTACCACCTTCCACATCAACAACTCCTAAGTTTGGATTAAGGGTTGTAAAGTGATAATTGGCAATCTTTGGTCTAGCGTTAGTTACTCTTGAAAGGAATGTAGATTTACCTACATTAGGGAAACCAACTAAACCAACGTCCGCAATACACTTAAGTTCAAGTCTAACCCATAATTCCTGGGCATCCTGACCTGGTTGTGCATATTGAGGAGCCTGCATTGTAGCAGTTGCATAATTCATATTACCTTTACCACCGCGACCACCTCTAAGAATTGTTTCGCATTGATTTTCACCTGACATATCAGCAATAACCTTGCCAGATGCATCATCATATATAACAGTACCTTCTGGAACTTTGATTACTAAATTCTCGCCATCCTTTCCAGTACAACGTTTTTTTCCACCTTCTTGACCACTTTCAGCCACGTATTTAGCATTGTGTCTGAAATCACCGAGAGTATTTAAACCCTTATCTACTTGAAAAATAATATCTCCACCATGGCCACCATTTCCACCATCAGGGCCACCGGCTGGCACGTATAATTCACGCCTAAATGAAACGTGTCCATCTCCACCTTTACCTGATTTGATGAAGATTCTAACTCTATCAGAAAACATATATAACCTCCATGTGCATTCAAATAATGCTAACTGGCTTATAGTAAGTAATTAATACTAATTAAATAAAAAGCTCCAAATCCGAAGACTTGGAGCCACAATTTCACGCTTCTCCTTAGGAAAAAATTAAACCCAAGGATAATCATCTAATTTGATGAGAATAATATTATTCAGCAACTGGGTAAACAGAAACCTGCTTCTTATCTCTACCCTTTCTTTCGAACTTAACACGTCCATCAACAAGTGCGAATAATGTATCATCGTTACCACGACCTACGTTAACACCTGGATGAATCTTAGTTCCGCGCTGTCTGTAAAGAATATTACCAGCTAAAACAAACTGACCATCAGCTCTCTTAGCACCTAATCTCTTAGATTCTGAATCTCTACCGTTCTTTGTAGAACCAACACCCTTTTTATGAGCGAAGAATTGAAGGTTCAAATTCATCATAGTAATTACACCTCCTTGATATTAATCAATAAATACCCATCATTACCCTGAGCAATAGAATTAATGCCTAGTGCAAATGACTGTAATAAAACTTTCGATTCATTGCTTAATGAAGATAACCTAATCTCAATTAGACCAGCGTCTTCATCAGTCTTTAATTCGAATTTATCTTGGGTAAATTCTTCAATAGAATTCACCGTATTAATTGTTAGTACTGAGATAGCAGCACATACAATATCTTGCCCATATTCAGCAAAACCAGCATGTCCATCCACCTTAAAACCAACAATTTCATGAGATTTACTATCTCTGTATAAGTCTACCAAAGTCATGGATAACTCCTTAATTAAGCATTGATCTTCTCAATCTTAACCTTTGTGAATGGCTGTCTATGACCATTCTTCTTGTGATATCCAGTCTTTCTCTTGTACTTGTAAACTACGACCTTAGCTTCTTTACCTTCTTCAATAACTGAAGCTGTAACTGTAGCGCCAGCTACTGTTGGTTCACCAACCTTAGCTTCACCGTCGTTAACAAAAAGAACCTGGTCAAATGTTACAGTATCACCAGCGTTAACTGAAAGCTTCTCAACGTTAATAACGTCACCTTCAGAAACAGTATACTGCTTACCACCTGTTGCGATAATTGCGTACATATGGCACCTCCTAATTAATTACTCGCCAGTTTTGGAGGGAATAAAATCCACTTATATCCTAACTGAGCGGCATACTATATAAGTTTATATCAATTAATTGCGTATGTCAATATATTTTATAGTGAATTTAGATCATCTAGATTATATGCTGCTAAATAATCCTTTGTTTTTTCGCACATCTCCTTAAATAAAGCCTTGGCATCCTCTAAAGTAAGATTTGAGCATAAAGGCTGATTTACAAAGGAAGCAAAAACAGTTTTTAAATCTCTATTTTTAATGCCTTCATATAATGTTTCAACATTTGTCTGGCATCTATTAACCTGTGCTACTACTGCTTCTGGTAATGGCCTAGCCATAATTGGTCTAACAGAGTCATGTGTAAATACTGCATTTGTTTCAACAATGCTACCAAGCTTAATTTGTGGCATTTGTCCCTCATTTATAAGATTTACATTACTAATTTTACTAGTAAGTCCTAAAATAGCACGCATTAAATCCACAGCCTCTTCATCAGATTTCTTTAATTCAATAGGCTTTTTTCCACTGGCTAAATCCTTAGATTCTTGGATTCTTTCATACATCTGATTTACTCTAAAATCAATTGATGTAAGGGCAAATTTCCATTCATTAACCATTTCAGGGTTTTTAAGGTACCAGTTATTATTAAAAAATTCAACTAAATGTCTGTCACCGGCTGCACCTAAAACGCCATATCTTTTATAAAGGTCCATTTTTACTCTGTTAGCATAGGCAAATGGATCGGTTTTATACTGCTCATTACTGCCGTGTTCATAATGACCTTCTTTAAAATGCTTGTCAATATAGTCATCTAAATAGTCAAAAATCTCATCATCTTTATATTTTGCACTGCTTATCCATGTAAAGTGATTGATTCCTGAAACTTCAGTATAAATTTCGTTTCTATTAGGTCTATAGCCCTTTTCTTCTTTTAGTACATCACATAAAAAATCCTGTGTGTGGAATACTTCATGACAGCAACCAAAGGCTTTAATTTCTGGGAATACATCATATAAAGTCTTAGTGCAAATTGTCATTGGATTTGTAAAGTTAATTACCCAAGCTTTAGGACAAATCCTCTTTATAGCTTTAGCAAATTCTTCGTAAAATGGCACAGTTCTTAGTGCTCTCATTACTCCACCCGGTCCAGCAGTATCACCTACTGACTGATAAATGCCGTATTTAATAGGTGTTTCAACATCAACTCTCATTTCATCAAAGCTTCCAGGTAAAATTGAAATCACAACAAAATCAGCATTATTTAAGCATGAATCTAAATCACTATAAACCTTATAATCCCACTTTGTTACTACATTTGGTGCTTTATTAATATTTTCACCTATAGCTTTGTTTCTTTTTGCAGACTCTATATCAATATCATAAAGTCCGATTTCTCCGCATAAATCATTTACAAGGGCTAAATCATACATAAAAACTCTAGCCCATTGCTTTGAACCCCCGCCTATATAGGCAATTTTAATTGTCTTCATTTTTTGCTCCCCCTTAGATTAGTCAAATTCTTATAAGTAGTTTTAGTTTTATATTAGCCATAAGCCAAAAATTGTGCAAATCACACCAATTAAAATTCCCATAAAGACATCCTTAATAAAATGTACTCCTGCTAAAACCCTTGTAATTGCAACAAAAAAAGTAAGAATTAAAAGGATAATTCCTAAGCTTTGATTAAAATAAAGTACTGTCATTGCAATAAGTGTTGCGCTAAGGACATGTCTACTTGGCATTGATTGCCCTTTTTTATTTTTAGCTATAACTGGCTTAATATCGTAAAGTTCATATGGTCTTTTAGCATCAAGGGCTAGTCTTAGAATAGACATAACTATAAAGCTGGTTCCTGGCGCTAAAATGGCCTTAATTAGTTGATTTACATTATCTAGATTACCATCTCCAGAAAGTTTAAAAAGCTTAATTAGAAGGTAAGCATAGCTAATAATAAAAGGTACGATTAAAAAGCGGTAAAAAAATTTCAAAGTCATTAGCGCTTTTTTATGACTATTAAAAAAAGCACTAACTTTATCATATCTAGTTTTATAATTACTCATTTTTGTTTAGTCCCATTCTTTCTTTTAATGTTTGGCCTTTTTTAGTTCTTGTAATTTCTACTAGTCCTAATTTGGTCATATCCACTATTTTTGTAGGAAGCTCATCACACTTAGCAAGTCCCCTTAGTTCCTTTAATAGACCTAAATTTAGCTCTTCGCTTTTCATATTAATGAAATCAATAATAATGATTCCAGAGATGTTTCGAAGACGAAGTTGTAATAAGGCTTCCTTCGCAGCTTCAATATTAACACGATAATTTGACAAATCTTTGTCCTTACCTTTTTTTGAAATGAATTTTCCTGAGTTAACATCAATAACTGTTAAGGCTTCTGTTTCTTCAATAACAAGGTAAGCACCAGACTTTAGCCATACATTTTTTTTCAAAGCGTTTGTGATGTTGCTTTTTATTGAATATAGGCTATATAGAGGCAATAAATCGTCTTTATATAGTCTAAGCTTATTACTATCAATATTAGTTCTTTTAGCAATTAAATTAAAGACTTCCTCGCTATCAGTAATAACTTCAAAATCATTCTCATACATTAGATGGTTAATATCAGATATGTATGAAGGTGCACTCTCATAAACCTTTGTATAAAAAAGCCCATATATAGCCTTTCTTAGTAGGTCTTTATAAATGTCCTTTAACTTAGTAGCCTCCTCAATAATCTGGCTAAAAGAAGCATCTTTTGCGTTGCTTCTTAAGATAAAACCAAAGGAAAGATCAGTATTTGTGTTAGTAAATGCATTTGAAAGCTCATGTTTAATATCATTATTTAGATCTTCTAAATTAGAAAAAAGCATAGTTCCTAGTTTCTTTGCATTTTCATTGTTTTGGATTTTTTTAGAAACTAATACATTTGAGACATCTCTTGATAATACTAGAAAATTTCCTGGAATTTCTATCTTAGATGTTAAAGTATGAGGTTTTGTTTTGTGTGGAGGATTTTTAACCTGCACAAGGATTTTATCTCCGATATTTGGGAGCTTATTATTTTTATTATTAAGAAAAATATGTTTATCATTTTCAGATAATGCATAATAGCCTTTACAGTCCTCATTAAACTGTATAAAACATGCATTAATATTCTTTACGACATTCTCTACTCTTCCTATAAAAATATCGCCTATAAAATGTTCATTATCGCATACATTAAGCATGCTACATTCATCATTAATGTATTTTGCGCTAATTAGTTTGTTGTCATAATTAGTTAAAATATATTTAGTAGACATAAAAATACCACCTAGAATAAATTCATTCTAAGTGGTATTATAACTCTTTTTTTTAATCTTTTAAAGTAATTATATGTTCTTTATAAAGAAATTTCTGTAGAAACAGCTTCTATTTCCTGTGTGACAAGCACTGCCAACTTGTCTAACCTTTGCTAGAATTGTGTCATTATCACAGTCAATTGATAATGAGCTAATATATTGGAAATGACCTGATGTAAGACCTTTAATCCAAAGTTCTTGTCTACTTCTTGAATAATAAGTCATAATGCCAGTTTCACAGCTTTTTATAAAAGCTTCTTCATTCATATATGCAAGCATTAAAACTTCATTGGATATGTAATCTTGTACCACGACTGGAATTAGACCATTGCTATCTTTTTTTAAATCCTGCCATGAGGGAATATCAATATGTTCTTTATTCTTTTCAAATTCTAGGCTATCACCAGATTCAAAAGCCTTAACAGCCTCAGCCAAATCAATGCGTCCCTCATAAATAGCCTTTCCTATAATTGCCCCGTGAATTCCTGCATCTGATATGTTTTGTAGATCTTTAATACAAGACATACCGCCGGATGCAATTATATTAATTCCTGTTTTATCAGATAAAATCTTAGTTTGTTCTACATTTGGACCAACTAACATACCATCCTTTGAAATGTCTGTATAGACAATGTTAGTAACGCCAATTTCCTTCATAGAAAGGCATAATGAAAGGGCTGTTTGATTTGATAAGTCTTCCCAGCCATTTATGGCAACTAGGCCATCCTTAGCATCAACTCCAACGACGATTTTTTCTGGACCAAATTTTACTATAGCTTCTTTTATAAAATCAGGATTCTCAACAGCCTTAGTACCAATAATTACCCTGCTAACTCCTAACTTTAGGGCATCTTCTATATCACTAATGCTTCTAATGCCACCACCTAATTCTACAGGGATATTTACGCTTTCTACAATTTTAGCTATTGTTTTAGCATTGACCCTATAACCTTTAAGAGCGCCATCAAGGTCAACAACATGAATAAACTTTGCACCTTTTTTTTCAAAATCAATGGCAATTTCATAAGGTTTTTCTGAATAAATGGTTACTTCGTTAAATAGTCCTTTTTTAAGACGAACGCATTTACCATCTTTAATATCAATAGCTGGATATAATCTCATTTTATTAGTCCTTCCCTTTATAAATTATAAACTTCCCTTTGTAGAAAGTATGTTAGTTATTCTTTCGTCTATGCTACTAGCTTCATCAAGAGCCTTAGCAAATGCCTTAAACATAGCCTCTATTACGTGATGGTCATTCTCACCCCACATCTTTTTAATATGGATATTCATCTTTGCTGAATAAGACACTGCATAGAAGAATTCCTTAACCATCTGTGTATCAAAATAGCCAACAGAGTCGCTTTTAAAGTCTGCATCAAATACAAGATAAGGTCTATTACTTAAATCAATGGCACATAGAATTAATGCTTCATCCATTGGTAAATAAAAATTTCCGTATCTTTTAATTTGCTTTTTATCTCCAAGGGCTTCTCTAATTGCCTCTCCAAGAACAATTCCCGCGTCCTCAATAGTGTGATGACAGTCAACAATTAAGTCTCCCTGTGCATGTAACTTTAAGTCAAAAAGTCCATGCTTTGCAAAACTTTTTAACATATGATCAAAAAAGCCTATACCAGTATTTACATCTGCATCGCCCTTTCCATCAAGATTTATAAAAAGACTGATTTCTGTTTCACTTGTTTTTCTTTTAATAGTTGCTCTTCTAGCTATTTGATTATTTGACATAATCCCCTCCTAATTATTCAAATCGTACTTTTATAGAATTTGCATGAGCTGTAAGGTGTTCAGCTGTGGCAAATTTTTCAATATCAAGGTGAATTTTTTCTAGTGCTTCTTTTGAGTATGAAATAATGCTTGATTTCTTAATGAAATCATCAACTGATAAAGGTGAGAAAAATTTAGCAGTTCCGTTAGTTGGAAGTACGTGGTTTGGACCAGCAAAATAATCACCTAAAGGCTCAGATGAATATTCACCCATAAAAATAGCACCGGCATTCTTAATCTTAGTCATAACATCGAAAGGATTCTTAGTTACAATTTCTAAGTGCTCTGAAGCAATTTCATTGGCAACTTCAATTCCCTCATCAAGTGAGTTAACAAGTAAGATGTATCCAAAGTTTTCAAGGGATTTTTCAATGATTTCCCTTCTTGATAATTCCTTAGTGAATTTATCAACTTCAGTAGATACAGCATTAGCAACTTCTTTTGATGTGGTAATAAGAATAGCTGAAGCCATTTCATCGTGTTCTGCCTGGGATAAAAGATCTGCAGCTACAAATCTTGGATTAGCAGTTTCATCAGCAAGAACAAGAATTTCTGAAGGACCTGCAACAGAATCAATGCTCACATAGCCAAATACAGCTTTTTTAGCTAATGCAACAAAGATATTGCCAGGACCAACGATTTTGTCTACCTTAGGAATGCTATTTGTTCCATAAGCCATAGCTGCAATTGCCTGTGCACCGCCTAGCTTAAAAATCTTATCAACTCCAGCTTCATGGGCTGCCACAAGTGTAGTTGGATAGACATTGCCATCCTTATCACATGGAGTACACATAATAATCTCCTCTACTCCAGCAACCTTAGCAGGAATAACGTTCATTAAAACGGATGATGGATAAGCTGCCTTACCACCTGGAACATAAACTCCAACTCTTGATAGGGCTGTAACCTTTTGACCAAGAATTGTACCATCTGGCTTAGAATCAAACCAGCTGTACTGCTTTTGCTTCTCGTGATATTCCTTAATATTAGTTAGAGCTTTTCTAATAACATCAATAAGTTCCTGGTCTACCTGCTTGTAAGCTTCCTCAAGTTCTTTAGTACTAACAAGTACATTGCTTTCATCAATATTTGCTTTATCGAATTGCTTAGTATAACTAAATAGTGCTTCATCACCCTTAAGCTTAACATTAAGTAAAATCTCGGCTACAGCATCCTCAAACTTGCCGTAGTTATTGGGACTCCTCTTTAACAGAGTGTTTAATATATCTTTCTTACTATCTTCATTTAATTCTATAATTCTCATTTTTTCCTCCAAAAATTAATCATTACTTTCTAAGTAATTTTTAACGTCATTAATAAGCTTTGTTATGCGCTTATTTTCCATCTTCATACTAACCTGGTTAACAACGATTCTTGCAGATAAAGGAGCAATCTCTTCTAAAACTTCAAGGCCATTTTCCTTAAGAGTTGCACCAGTTTCAACAATATCTACAATTACTTCAGCTAAGCCAACAATAGGCGCAAGCTCAACTGAACCGTTAAGTTTAATAATTTCTACTGTCTGGTGTTTTTTGTTGTAGAAATAATCCTTAGCAATATTAGGATATTTAGATGCAACTCTAATAAGTTCGTGATGCATTAATTTATCCTTAGCGCTTGCAGGACCACATACACACATTCTACATTTACCAATATTTAAATCGTAAACTTCATAAAGATTTCTTTGCTCTTCAAGAATTGTATCCTTACCAACAATACCAATATCAGCAGCACCGTATTCTACATAAGTTGGGACGTCTGATGGTTTTGCAAGGAAGAATTTAAGCTTAAGCTCCTCATTAGTAAATATGAGCTTTCTTGTCTTCTCATCCTTCATTTCTTCACAGCTAACTCCAACCTGTTCAAAAATTTCCAAAGCTTTTTTTGCAAGTCTACCTTTAGCTAAGGCTATTGTAATATATCTCATAAGCATTCCCTTTCATTTCCATTATCATCTATAAAAATCACCTTGTTTAAATACGCATTTTTAGCATATTCTAAATAGTCGGCATCGTTTTTACTTAGATTATTCTTTATAATGCAAGTTTTAATACCTTCATTTCTTAGCTTAGTAGCTTTTTTAAGAGCAACTGAGTAAGAATTTTTAGAATAAACTAGTAGAAAGCTTTCGCTAGTTGTTTCCAATCGAATGCCTTGTCTTTCAATGGCTGCCATAACTGCGTCAATTATAATTGAAAAACCAATAGAAGCCTTATCCTGACCAAACTGTCCCATTAATTTATCATATCTACCACCAGTTGCTACTGCTCTTCCCATACCAAAGGTATAAGCTGAAAAAATAATTCCTGTGTAGTATGAATGAACTGATAAAGAGCCTAAATCAAAGCTTATATATTCATCATATCCATTATCGGTTAGAAGCTTATATAGGTTTTGTAAGTGTGTAATGGCATCTGTCATTTCTTCATTAATTGTTAACTGCTTTGCTCTATCTAAGATTTCAACAGATCCAAAAAGCTGTGGAAGCTCTAATAAAGTCTTCTTAATATCAGGATTTATATTTAGGGAGTTAAGCAATTCCTCTACACCAAAATAGTTTTTCTCACGAATCAAGTTGGTAAGTTCTTCAGCCATCTCTCCACTAATATTAGCTTCATGTAATAATCCGTTATAGTAAGCCACGTTACCTACTTCTACTTGGAATTCCTTAAGTCCAGAAGCTTTCATACAGTCAATAAGCATGGCAATAATTTCAAAATCAGCTTCAAGGGAAGTTTCATTAATAAGTTCAGCACCAATTACAGTGTTCTCTTTTAATCTTCCTTGATAATACTTGTTATCATTAATAAAGGTATTGCCTTGATAACATAGTTTAATAGGTAATACACTATCCTCAAAATACTTGGCTGCTACTCTTGAAATTGAAGGAGTAAAATCAGGTCTTAAAACCAAAGTATTGCCGTATTTGTCGAATAGCTTAAACATTTCATTAGAAGGAATAGATCCCCTTTCCTTATTAAAGACATCAAAAAACTCCATAGTTGGTGTCTCAATATCGTTATATCCATAAGAATGACATACCTTATGTAAATTTTTCTCTAAAATCTTCTTTTGATAACATTCACCATTGTAAATATCTCTAAAACCCTCTGGGGTATGTAATAAATCCTTCTTCATGGACACCTCCTAATTTATTTTAAAAATTCGTAACACTTTAACACGTTAATTGATTAGCATAGTAGTATACTACTAAGATGAAATGATTATATAGAAAAATCGCAATTATGTCAATTGTAGTTTCCTACAATCATTAGCTAATTACAACATAAGCCACCAAATAAGTCACGGGTGGTGCTTAATTGGTGGCTTTATCTTATTGCAATGGTGATTCGATTATGTCTTCTATATCTGTAAGTGTTGACTTGTTTGTTAGATCACCGCTAAATGAGTCTAACATCTGTCCTTTATCATCAAAGTAGGTAATATACCATGAATTTCCGTATTCACTTGTTATTTCTTCATCTTCAAATTCATTCATCTCTGTTAGTAAGGTATAAAGTGTCTTTAAATCCTCCTTACTTAAATCAAAGATTTCATCTTTAAGTACTCCTGATTTATTATATGTGGAAGTGTAGCAAACCTGACCGTCATAATAAACAGTCCAGGATGAATTCTCCCAATAATCCTCATTTTCATCAAATGTACCAATATTAGTACATGTTGCAGTCATCATAACCACATGTTCATCAGTTGGAATATCACTAGTTTTTTTATTGCATGCATTCAAACTAAAAATTGCAGTTACAAAAACTAATAAGGCAAGTAATTTTGTAGCTTTTCTTGTAAACTTAGCCATTGTAAAAACTCCTTTAAAATTAATATTTTTATTCAATAGTAATCTTAACTAATTTCTAGAGGCTAAGTCAATATTTAAAGGCTCTAAAAAGTGCACAATAATGTTATTTGCATGGCCAATTTTATAAGTTTTATCAATTTCGTCATAGGTAAAGCTTTTTCTACCGCCATTTTCCATTCTTTCCCAAAAAAATAAAATGTCTCTGTAGGGAACATAATAAAATTCATTGCGGTTACTAAAATAAAGAATAATAAAGCTGATACCATCTTGTTCTTCGAAATCTCGCATAAATTCCATCTGATGTTTATGAATATTAGCTAGAGGAAAGGTATCTGTCTGACACTCTTTAGCATCGAAACATACAGGAATTCCCTGCACAACACCTATATAATCCACAGTACTTTTTTTATCAAAAAAAGCAAGTGTTATTTGTCTTGTCTTAGGATCAAGCTTTATAGGCTTAATTGGAGTGGGAATTTTTTGAATTAAGGCAAGGTGCTTTTCTTTATATTTATCAATGGATAAATTAATAAATTCTTCTAGTGCTTCTCCTCTAAGGCCTCTTGAATTCCAGGTTCCCATAATCCTTCTCCCTCTAAAATATTTAAAAATTGTTTTGGAATTTTACTTCTACATTGTAAGTCTTTTTTATCCAATTTGCAATTGAGTTCATAGGCTGTTAAAAGCTGATTAGAAAGTCCATATTTTTCTTTAAAAATGTTATTAAATTTAGCATCTCCGTATTTGTAATCCCCGATTAATGGGTGATTTATACTAGCAAGATGGGCTCTAATCTGATGAGTTTTACCAGTAATTAAATGAACCTTTAAAAGGGTTAATTTTCCATTATTTGCAATTGGAGTATATCCGGTTTCAATGTAGGATTCTCCCTTATTTTTAGTAATTGTAACTTTGTTAGTCTTGTTATCTTTAGTTAGGCTGCCTACTATAATACTTGGCTTATCTATAACGCCTTTAACAATTGTAATGTAGTATTTATCAAAGCTTCTTTCTTTAAATCCAAGGGATAAATCTTGAAGTCCTTTAATAGTCTTACCACAGGCTACAATTCCAGTTGTGTTTCTATCTAGTCTGTTGCACACACTAGGTTTAAAGCTTTCAAGGTCTTCAATCTTTAAAAAGCCAGTATGTAATAAATAGGCAATAACTAATTCATTTAGGGAAACGTCACTAGGCTTTGCCTTTTGAGTCAGTACCCCACTAGCTTTATCAATAAAAATGTAATTGTCATCTTCATAAATTACATCTAGTGCTTTATAGATTTTTTTATAATAGGATTCAAGAGCGTTAGTCTCCTTAGAATCCTTATTTCCTGTGAATTTATCCAATGTATCATCTGAAAAGAAAATTTTAATGACGTCATTTTTTTTCAATACATCTTTACCATCACTTTTTTTATTATTAAGAGTTATATTCTTTTTTCTTAGCATTTTATATATAAAACTCAATGGCGCATTGGATAAGTATTTGCATAAATACTTATCTAATCTTTGATTGGCATTCTTATCATTAATAATAATTTCTTTCATATAATGTCCTTTTTATACATAGTTTAGATACACATGTTTAAAAATTCCTTCTTTACATATTCTGATTTTTTTATTAGAGCTATGTCGTTTTTATCCACACTCTTATTTTTAGCAATTTCTATAAATTTGAGATTATCACTAACTACGTTAATATTTGCGTTGATCTTAACGTTTTTAAGGAATTTATTTATATCTGTAATAATAGAATCTTTTGTATTTATTTTTTTAGAATAAAGGTATATATTGTTGCCGTTTATAATTGCAGCTTCCACAGATTCAGGCTTGTTTTGGCCAGAAATAATTAAATCATAAAGGATAAAAGCATTATCAATTGAGTTTAATTTTTCTAAAAAATCCTTATTAATTGGCTTAGCACTTTTAACTACTATATAATTAACAACAAATTTGGCAGCAGGCAAACATAGAATAACAGCCAATAAAGTACAATAATTGTTCTTTGTTTTAAAAAGAATTAAACCTGCAACTATTAATCCCACAATTACCACGGCAAAAGCTAGAATAATAGCTAGATTTTTACTACGTTTCTTTTTTATATATCCTGCACATCCTTTTTCCATATCCTTTTCTTTCCTCTTTTTTAAAAATTTTCTTGTAAGTCCTTTAATTCTTTTTGAGTTAAAGGTCTATATTGACCCTCATCTAGGCTTTCATCTAATTTTAGATTACCCATGGATAGTCTTTTTAGATAAAGCACCTCAGAATCAATGGCTTTAAACATACGCTTAATTTGATGATATTTTCCTTCTTTGATAGTTACTTCGCAGTAAGTAACTTCACCACTGTATTGGCATTCCTGTCTAGAATTTTCATCAATATAATTAATAGTCTCATGGGCTGTATTAAGAATTTTTAAAGTTGCTGGTTTAGCTGTTAGTTCTGCATCAACAACTAGTCCATCATTAAAAAGCTTAATAGCCTCATCTCTTATATGACCTCTCGCCTTTACAAAATATGTCTTTGAAACATGTTTTTTTGGTGATAATAATCTGTGGGCTAAATCACCATCGTTTGAAATAATTAATAGTCCATGAGTATCCTTATCTAATCGACCTATAGGAAAAAGATCATGTCTTGTTTTATCAGTTATTAAATCCACTACGGTCTTAGCTTTTTTATCCATGCTAGCAGAAATAATTCCAGCAGGTTTATTTAGCATAAAATATTCAAATTCTTCTAAAAGTACTTCCCTACCATCAAATTTAACAATATCAGTTTCTGTATTAATTTTTAATTCAGCTTTTACTTTATTATTGTCATTTACGCTAATTCTACCTTTTTTAATTAGCTCTTTAACCTTACTTCTTGAGGCAATACCTGCCTCAACCAAGTATTTATCTAATCTTTCTAACATATTACATCCATCTCCAACCAGCAAGGTATTTGTTTTTAACCTGACCGTTTTTAAATTTACCCCATCCTAGAGGGTAACCAGAAACACCTATTAATACCCAACCGTCTTTAACATCAGTAAAGTCATCACAGTCGAGGGTTTCACCTTTTAGGTATTTAACCACTCTTTCATCCTTAACATCTAAATTAATGACATTAGGGTAATCAGAAAGTTTTAAAGCCATGGCAAGAGCCTGACTTGGTTCGAATCTGTTTTTCTTGATTTCACCAAGTAATAAGCCATTTCTAATGATTCGTAGTCCCTTTTCTTCCTGCATGTATTTAGATACTAAATATACATAAGTTCCCCTAATATTTATATATTTCTTGTCATATTCAAAATTAAAGAAATCAAGGAAATCTGTTACTTCAGTTGGCACTTTACTATTAAAGCCTTGAGAAATATAGCGAATGTTATTTATTTCGTTGTCGCCTTTCTTTCTTAGTAAAGCAACGTAATGACCTTCACCTCTCATTTTGTGAGGAAAAATTCGTACAGTCTTATTTATATTTTTATCCTTAGCTTCACTGCTAATTTCAAAGCCATGAGAAAAACCTTCATATGGCTTAATATCTACAAGTTCAAAGTCATCCCTGTTAGTTAATAGATGCATAATTGTTTCTTCATCTTCTAATTTTGAGAAAGTACATGTTGAATAAAGCATCATTCCGCCAGGTTTTAGCATTTTAGCACCAGACATAATAACGCTTTTTTGAATTTCAGAAAAAACCTCAGGTCCTGTCTTTTCCCAAGCTTTAATAAGCTTGTTGTCCTTTCTAAACATACCCTCACCTGAACATGGTGCATCAATTAATATTTTATCGAAAAATTCACTAAATCTATCAGCAATAAGCTTAGGATCTTCGTTAAGTACGCAAATCTTGTTACATCCGTTAATTTCAACATTCTTTAAAAGAGCCTTTGTTCTTGAATTACTAATATCGTTAGTTACTAAAAGACCTGTATTATTAAGTTTAGCTGCTAGTTCAGTTGACTTACCACCAGGTGCTGCGCACATATCAAGTACAACATCTCCCTCATTAATTGGTAATACATTAGCAGGAGTCATGGCACTTGGCTCCTGAATATAATAAAGTCCAGCATAGTAATATGGATGTTTAGCTGGTTTTTCATCTTCTTCATAATAAAAACCATTTTCTATCCATGGTATAGGAGTTAGCTTAAAAGGTGAAATTTTAAGAAAATCCTCAGTTGATATTTTAAGATTATTTACTCTTAAGCCATAAAGTCTTGTATCTTCAAAGCTCTTTAAATAAGCGTCAAAGTCCTGGCCTAACATTTCTTTCATTGACTCTAAATATTTATTTGGTAAATTCATAACTACTCCTATCGTATAAATTATTACAAGTCCTAAAAAAATACATATACCAAAGCTTATTAGCTAACCAACAGCTTTAGTATATGTATTTAATATACTTTGGTAATTTTAAAAATATTAATTATCTGTATCAGCAGCTACTTCAGATTCTAGTTCTACTGAAGTTACATCAGCAGCCTCTGTGGCATTATTATCTTCTTCAGCTTCTTTAGTAGCTCCCTTTAATTCATTTCTGTTGTTATTAACAACAGATAAAACATCTTCTAATCCATCTAATAATGAATCATATTTAAGTTTATTATCTCTAATTGAATGTTCAATAATAAACTGTAATTTTGCAAGCATATCATCAGTATATTGCATAGCACCATATCTAATATCATTAGCTTCCTGTGTAGCACTATCTAATATTTGCTGTGCTTGAGAAGTTGCAGTTTCTATTAGTTCGTTAGCCTGAGAATATGCTCTTTGCATAATTTCATGTTCATTAACTAACTCTTCTGTTTGAACCTGTGCAGTTCTAAGAATTGCTTCAGCTTGCTCCTTAGCATCTGCTATGATAGCATCCTTATTATTAAGTATTTTTTGATATTTCTTTACTTCTTCAGGAGTCTTTAAACGAAGCTCCTTTAACATATCTTCCATCTCTGATCTATCTACAATAATCTTATTCTTAGATAAACCATAAAATTTACAACTATCAATATAACTTTCAATGTCGCTAATCATCTGTTCAATTCTGCTCATATGCTTCTCCCTCTAAAATTATTGTTTATATTTTTGCCTAACTTTTTCTATGATTGCCTCTGGAACAAATTTTGAAATATCCCCATCATACATAGCCATTTCCTTAACTATACTTGAACTTAAATAGGCATATTCAAGGCTTGTATTTAAGAAAACAGTGTCAATTTCTGGAGCTGCTACTTTGTTAGTCTGTGACATAGCTAATTCATATTCAAAATCAGTTACAGCACGAAGTCCCCTAATAATTGCATTTACCTTATGTTCTTTAGCAAATTCTACTAATAATCCGCTAAATGACATAACTTCTACATTAGGTAGATGACTTGTTACCTCTTTTAACATATTAACACGTTCATCTACTGAAAACAATGGCGTTTTTGCATTGTTATTTAAAACCCCTACAATTAAATGATCTACTAGTTTTGACGATCTTTCTATAATATCTAAGTGTCCAAGTGTCACAGGATCAAAACTTCCTGGATAAATTGCTTTTTTCAATTTAATTGTCTCCCTTTAGTTTATAAAATAAATGCTTATTAGTTTTGTATGTCTTGGCTCTTACTAATTCAAAGCCAAGGCTTTCGGCATAATCTAAGTTGGTATCAAGCTTTTCTTCAATGATAATAATTGTGTATTCATCAGCTATATTACTTGCCTTAATTGCCTTAAGAGTTTCGTATTCAAAATCCTTACCATATGGAGGATCCATAAAAATAATATCAAAAACCTCTTTATTCTTTAAACGATTAATTGCAGACAAGCAATCACATTCCATTAAATTAGCCTTAGGAGCTAATTTAGTAAATTCAAGGTTTTCTTTTATTACCTTACATGCATTTTTAGAGCTTTCAACAAGAGTTGCGCTTCTAGCTCCTCGACTTAGAGCTTCAATGGCAATTGCACCACTGCCTGAATATAAATCTAGAAAATTAGATCCAGAGATATCGCTTTGTAAAATGTTGAATAATGTCTCTTTTATTCTATCAGTTGTTGGCCTAGTATCTGGCCCTTCGATTGTTTTTAGTGGAAGATGTCTCGCACTACCTGCAATAACTCTCATATGTTTCCTTTCTTAACGTGGCGAAAGCCCACCATTAGCGGGCGTTTTTTTGGGGAAAGCCCGCCATTATGGTTTTTGCTACGCAAAAAAAGGCGGGCGTTGGGTAGTGAAAAATCAGAGATTTTTCACTACATTACTCAAAAAAATTCTTAAGGTCGCCACGTGAATTAATTCCTAATTTGTTAAAGATAACTTTCATGTTAGATTTAACAGTACTTTCAGCAATGAAAAGCTGTTCTGCGATTTCTTTATTAGTTAGACGCTGTGCTGCTAATTTTGCAACATCTGCTTCTCTAACAGTTAAACCAAAGTCAGCAAGGATTCTGCCTGCCTTTTTAACCTGCTTTACACCCTTTTCGTAGTTTTTAGCATGCTTATTAATATTTTTTACGAAAGGTGAAAGTGTTTTACTTACTGTGATTTCATCTAACATATCGCTTATGTATTTATAATTTTGAACGAATGGCATAATGATTCTATCATGAACAGCTAATTCCATAGCCTCAAGTAAGAATCTCTTAGCTTTTTCGCTATCGTTAGTTTCGTTATTGGCAATACTTAAGAAAATATATGTATAAATTCTTGGTATTATGTATGAGAATAACTTACTCAAACCAATTAACTGACCACTAATTCCTAAGAAATGGTGATAATCTTCTGTTAAGATTAAGTATTTACATAAAGCAACATTAGTGTAGCTAAGGGAAATAAAGTTAGCTTGATCTTCAATACGCTTCTCGTCCTTTAACCAGTTACTAATTTTATCAACTTCATCTAGGTCTGTGTAAATAAATGCTTTACAAACATCAACCATCTTAGAAAGGTTCTTAGATGCATCTTCATGAGATGTTAATCTAAATTCTATATTGTTCATATATTCCTTATAGGCATCATTAGCTCCATGATAAATAGAAATACGAGCCATAAGGAAGTTAGCTGCAATATAGATATCATGCTGGTTTCTACTATCAGCCATATAAATAACTTTATGACAAAGAATCTCAGCACCATCAATTTCACCACGGTTATAAAGACTTTCAGCCTTCATTAAAGCTTCAAATCCCTTACCATGTCCATTAGTAATTCTATAGTAATTAGGTGCGCAATCCTCTAATGAGAACATTTCCACATCTAATCCGCCTATTCTTCTATGGTATAGGGCCATAATAGAAGGACTTTCAAAACTGAATGGATACTGTGAAGCAATTAAGTTTACAGGAGACTTTGTAAGGTATGTAACCTTTTTAAAATCTTCATTCATCTTATTAAAGTCATTGAAGTTAAAAAATGCGTTAATATACTGGATTTCAGCTAAGTATGTATTACGCATAATATCATCAACTAGCGGGTCGTTTTTAATATCATTCTCAATGTCCTTTAAGAGACTTTCCATTGTATTCTTCTCGTTATATAAAAACATAGCAAAACAAATTACAATTGAAAATTGATATTTACCCTTTTTGTCTACGTTCCAATATTGGTTAGCCACATTAAAGAACATATCTTTATTCTCACGAATAATGTAGCTATATAAGCTATTAAGTGTTGCATCACAAGTATAAATCTTGCCATATTCATTAGATTCATTATAAAGCTTAATAGCATAGAAATAATCACAATTTGAAAGGTATGTGTCAGCAGCTCTCATTGTGATTTCCTTAATCTCATTAATAGGCTTTTCTTTAAAAACTTTTTGCATAAAATTTCTAAAGACAGGATTAAAGCTATATGTTCTTGAAAGCTTATCATAATCTATTAATGAAACCTTGTGTAAATATTCAAGACAAAGCTTCTCATCAAGACCAGTTTGTGTTACACACTGGCTAATTGTAAATTTATGGAAAACAGAAAGGTTAATTAGGAAATCTCTTAATGGATTATCCAAATTATACCAAATGTTAGTTTCAATAAAATTATCAAGACTTTCGCCAGATGCTAACTTAGCCTTATCAGAATTCTGATCCATATAAAGTTCAACAATATATGGCCATCCCATAGTCTTGTTATATATATCCTTAGCAATTTCAATATCGATTAAATTCTCATTAAGTCTGAAATAATCATAAATATCTTCAGGTGAAAAACTAAGGTCATTTTTATCAATTAATCCGATGGAATTCTTGCTAATAAGGCTTAAAATACTCTGATAATGAAGTTCATGAATTAAAAATACATACTTCAAACCAGGAGTAGATGCAGCATGATTAATCTTAAAGAAATTAGCAATATTCTCATCAAAAACATTATCGAAATTATCGATAATAACTACTGTCTGTGCTCTTTCATTAGTCAAATTAGACATTAAAGCACATAATTCATTAACATCCTCTTCAGATTCAGGAAACTTAAGGGACATAAACTGAGATGCATGGCTTGGACTAACAAGCTTAATTGCATTACATAAATTTGTCCAGAAAACTTCCTTTGAAGAATCAGCGTCTATCCAAAGAATTGTATATCCTGGATAATTCTTAAAGAATGTACGGCAAACTGCTGATTTGCCATATCCTGTTGGCGCACAGATAAAACTATATCTGTACTGCTCAAATGAGCTTAATTTGTCCTTTAATTTTGTTGATATATAAGCTCTGTTTAGTAATTGTTTAATATGCGCCATGTGTAACTATCCTCTCTCTTTCTTAATTTTCCCAATAAAAATAGTATAAATCAAACTTCTCAATAAAAAAATAGTAAATCTATACCATTATACCTATGACAATGGGACTAATGATACATTAGCCCCATTGATTATCCTACTATTATTATTTTATTTATTCCCATGAAATATTTTCAGCTTCGATTTTTTTATCTCTAAGCATAAGCTCAGAAACAGCCTTTGATGCATTCATATCTTCAAATAAAACTTTATTAATCTGTTCAACAATAGGCATTGAAACATTGTATTTTTGTGAAAGAAGAAGGGCTGCTTTTGCTGAATAAACACCTTCAACAACCATTGAAACCTCTTCCATTGCTTGGTCTTTAGTATATCCTTTACCAATTAAGATACCTGCTCTTCTATTTCTAGAATGCATACTAGAACAAGTAACAATTAAGTCACCGATTCCAGATAAACCAGCAAAAGTCTCAACTTTAGCACCCATAGCTACACCTAATCTACTAATTTCAGCAATACCTCTTGTAATGAGAGCTGCCTTAGTATTGTCGCCATAACCTAGGCCATCTGCAATACCTGCTGCAAGAGCAATTACATTTTTAAGTGATCCGCCAAGGCAGATACCTAATACGTCTGGACTGATATAAACTCTAAATACATCGCTCATAAATACGTTTTGTAAATAAACAGCATCTGATTTAGACTTAGTACCAATTACACAAGTTGTTGGAATGCCTCTACCAACTTCTTCTGCATGGCTAGGTCCTGAAAGTACAGCAACACATGCTTGTGGAATTTCATCCTCAACAACCTGGCATAGTGTCATAAGAGTACTTTCTTCAATACCCTTACCTACATTAACAATATATTGTCCTTTTTTTACAAAAGGAGCAAGAAGCTTAGATGTCGAACGTGTATATGGAGAAGCAACTGCAAGTACTAAAATATCAGCACTTTCAACGACTTCTTTTGTATTACCATTAAATTTAATAGTGTCTGGGATTTTAACTCCTGGTAAACATTTTTTATTCTCGTGTTCAGTTCTTAATACGTCTAATTCCTGTTCAAAAACTGACCATACAGTAACATCGTGTCCATTATTATTAAGTAAAATAGATAAACCTAAGCCCCAGCTTCCAGCGCCCATAATACTAATTTTTGCCATTTTTCTCTCCCATCTTTCTTTCAGTTCCATTTATAAGTCTTTTTATGTTAGCTGCATGTCTTATATATCCAAGTGCAGCAAATAAGAATACAATTACGCATCCTTCAATATGTTCAGTCCCTTTAAGAGGCAAGAAACCTAGTAAATCCCAAATTACAAATTCAATAAAAAATCCTGCAATTCCAATAAGTGATGCTAAAGATACATACTTAGTTAAGAATAACACTAATGGGAATGTAATAAGTCCAAAAAGCGTAAATGCAAAACAATAATGAGGGAATGGAATAAGTGAAATTACAAGTCCTGATGTAGCTGCAATACCCTTTCCACCTTTGAATCCTAAGTAAAATGGAAAATTGTGTCCAAGTACTGTACCAAAACCAGCATATAAAAATAATAATAATTCTGATACATCAAAATGAGGTGCAATAAAGAAATTAACAATAATACCTGCTAATATAACTTTGAAAATATCTAATAGATAAGTTAATGCACCGTATTTTTTTCCTAGGGTACGCATAACATTAGTTGTGCCTGCGTTACCGCTACCATAGTTTCTAATATCAATGTGATTAAATCTTCCAAGCCAATATCCGCCCTGAATAATTGAACCTAAAAGATAGCCTAAAACTAAACATATAATTCGTGCTAACATTACAAGTCTTTCTCCTTACGCTCTCTGTTGATAAATCTAATAGGTGTTCCTCTAAAACCAAAGGATTCTCTAATTCTGTTCTCAATATATCTTGTATATGAGAAGTGAGTTAATTCCTTATCATTTACAAACATTACGAATGTAGGTGGTTTAATAGAAACCTGAGTCATATAATAAATCTTAAGTCTCTTACCCTTATCTGAAGGTGGCTGCTTCATAGCAACTGCTTCAGTAAGAATTTCGTTAAGTACACCTGTAGGTATACGCATTGTCTGACTATCAATAATTTCATCAACTAATTCATAAATCTTAGGTAGACGTTGTCCTGTCTGAGCTGAAATAAACATAATTTCAGCATATGGCATAAATGATAAAGTATCTTTGATTTTGTTAGTAAATTCATAGATTGTCTTATCATTTTTCTCAATAGCGTCCCATTTATTAACGGCAATAATAATACCTTTACCTCTTTCGTGGGCAATACCAGCAATCTTAGCATCCTGTTCTGTAACGCCTTCAGTTGCATCAATTACTAAGATGGCAACGTCACAACGCTCAACTGCTGCTACTGTACGGATTATTGAATAACGCTCTAAGTCTTCTTTAATTTTACTTTTTCTTCTAAGACCAGCTGTATCAATAAATACATAATCTTTTTTATTGTATTTAATAACAGTATCGATGGCATCTCTAGTTGTACCAGCAATGTTACTTACAATAACTCTTTGCTTACCCATAAGCTTATTGATAAGTGAAGATTTACCAACATTAGGCTTACCAATAACTGCAATCTTAGGTCTGTCATCTTCTTCAGCTGTATCTGCTTCTTCAGGGAAATACTTAATAACTTCATCAAGTAAATCACCAAGACCTAATTTACTAATAGCTGAAATAGGCATTGGATCGCCAATTCCTAAATTATAAAATTCATATACATCTGGCATAAGCTTGTCAAAATTATCTACCTTGTTAACACAAAGTACAACAGGCTTATGTGAGCGTCTAAGCATATCAGCTACCTTAGCATCAGAATCTACAAGACCCTGCTTAACATCAGTCATAAATACAATAACGTCTGCTGTATCAATAGCAATCTGTGCCTGTTCACGCATCTGGGATAAAATAATATCCCTTGAATCTGGTTCAATACCACCAGTGTCAATAAGAGTAAATGCCTTATCAAGCCAAGTAACTTCGGCATATATTCTATCTCTTGTAACACCAGGAGTATCCTTTACAATAGAAATCTGTTGCCCACAAAGACAGTTAAATAATGTTGATTTACCAACATTAGGTCTTCCGACAACAGCTACAATAGGTTTACTCATAATCAATCATCCTAATCTAAATAATAAAATTTTAATGTAAATATACTGATTTATAATATCAGTTTAATTGCTTTTTGTAAAGGTCTATGATATTATACGAAATATTGTAAATACTTGATTTTTGGGAGGTTTAGTATGTACTTATCTAAATATAAAAAAGCTTTTTTGGCTGTGTTTTTAACATCTATTATGACGGGGATTTTAACTGTGACTCAGTGTGTTAATACACAAGCTGCCACTAATACTAATAAATATAAATTTGCAGATATTGACCTAGTTGTAGAGGTTCCTGATTCTTTAATTAGCTTTACAAGAAGCACTACTAATAATAATTCTTATTTAGAGCTTATTGGCGCAAGTGATGCAGCTGAAGTTAGAACAGCTATGGTTAATAGTAACTGTTATTTAGAAGCTGTAGATAAGGATATGACATATGAAATCGCAATTACAGGTCAAAAAGCCAATGAAACTCTACATGATTTTAATACATTAAATGATACAGAATTAAATGATTTATATAATGAATATGTGGAATCACAAAAAAATCTAACACCGGATCAAAAAACAGAAGAAATTCTAGGCAGTGAAATTGTCTATTATAATGATTTAGCTTACTTTAAGACTGATATTAAGTCATTAACAGATGATGGAGTTTTAGTATATGCTACTAAATATTTCACTGTAAATAAGGGCTATATGTATAATTTTGCAGTTCAGACTAATACATCATCTATAACAACTGAAATGACAGATAATATGGATTTACTTTTAAATTCAGCAAAATACACAGCTGTGGCTTCATCAATTCTTGATAATGGAATTGTTTCAGAGACAATATCAATAGTTATTACTGCTGCCATTCCTATAATTATACTTGCCCTAATCGTTTATTTTATAAGAATAGGTAATAAGAAAAAGCAAAATCAGTTAATTAAAGAAGAATTAGAATTAAAAAAGAAACGCGGTTTATAATTAAAAATAAACAAAAAATATTATAATAAAAAAGAATTCCCACAGCTAAGTAAAATAGATAGCCTGTGGGAATTTTTATTTGTTATTTTAGATAAATGAAGTTACAAAGTACTCCGCGTTTTCCATTTGTTGCTCTATGGGAGAATAATAAATCCTTATTACAACATGTGCATATATCAGTAACGTTAATATTACTTGCCTTTACCCCTGCATTTAACATATTAAAGTAGTTGGCAATTTGAAGGTTTAACTGATAGTGACCATTCTTTTTATCATAAAGGATGTATTTTTGTTCTTTACTAGAATAGGCCTTTTTAAATTCATCTGCCACATCTTCACTTATTTCATAACAATCCATACAAATTGAAGGACCGATAAATGTAATTAAATCTTCTGCTTTAGTACCAAATTTTTGTCCCATTTGTTCAATTACATTTTTAGTTATATTGCCAACAGTTCCCCTCCAACCACTGTGAGCAGATCCTATTACATGTCTTTTTTTATCAATAAAAATTACAGGGACACAATCTGCAAAGGCTGTTACTAAGCATAACCCAGTCTTATCTGTTATAAGGCCATCAATGTTATCATAATTTCTTTGGCAAACTAGCCCCATTCCAGCATTTGATTCATCTACGTATAATACGTTAGCTGTATGAGTTTGTTTTGATATGACAAGATGCTTTATATCTGTGTTAATTGCAGTAGAAAAAATTCTAAAATTTTCTAAGACATTTTCTTTACTATCTCCCCTATCAAGGCAAAAATTCATGCTTTCTGATACGCCAGTGCTTACACCACCAAGGCGAGTTGAAAAGCCGCATTCTATAAAATCAAGATCTTTAAAGGGCTTAAATCTAATAATACCCACGTTTTTATCTTCTACTTTAACCTCTTCAAAAAAAGTTGAGTCAATTATTGTTCCTGTTTCTAATCCGTTAAAAAATTTTTTGTTGTCTATTTTTTTAAATTCCATTTTTTAAAAGCCATTTTCTATATGAGTTATTTTGTTATTATCTATTCCTATTACATCAAAACTAACAGGGATTTCAAGAGTGTGATAATTTGTTAAAAGAAAGTGCCTAGCAACCCGCCTAATTATCATTTGCTTTTTATAATTTACCGCTTCAATTGCACTGCCATACTTAGATGAGCTTCTATATTTAACCTCTATAAAGATTATGCGATTATCTTTTTTAGCGATTAAATCTATCTCTCCTAATTTACATCTGTAATTTCTCTTAATTATCTTATATCCTCTATCAGTTAGGTATTTTAGGGCAAGAAATTCCTTTTCTTCACCTATTTTTCTTTTGTTCATGGCTTATCCTTTCTTTATTTTGCCTTTAATTCTATCACAGTCATCCACAAATACAAGTATTTCAGCCACTATAGTATATAATTCCGGAGGTATCATATCTCCAATTTCAAGTTTAGATAAAGTCTTTGCAAGGCTTGCATCCTCATAGGTAGGAACATCAGCCTCTTTGGCTTTTTCAATAATTGTATCAGCTAAATGTCCCTTACCACTGGCAATTACCTTAGGTGCTTCCTCCCCTGGTACGTATTCTAGGGCAACGGCTATGGTGGGTTTATTATCCTTGTCTGATTTTATATCTTTTAATTTATCATTATTATTTTTTTTATTGTTATCTGGCATAAACAAGTTCCCTCCATATCCTCTAAGCCTTTATATCAAATATATACTGGCCAAAGCTATTATCTTTATTAATGTCCTTTTCAATGAAATCCCGTACAAAATCAAAGGGCTCATCATCTGGAGTACTTACCTTCATTTCAAAATGCGTCTCGTAACCAAGCTCTGATAAGCGTTTCTCTAATTTGTCGATATTAGAGTATACAAAATCTAACATTTCATCTGACTCTAATACAAAATTAGTATTAAGATTAGTTCCATTAGTTAGTTTCACAAAAATATCTACAGGACCTAGATGTTCCATATCTAAGTGAAGTAAGGCAGTTATGTTATCTGGATCATAGGCCACATTTTTCTTGTTAGTAAAAACATATAATTCTCCATTGCCCTCACTGTCACTAAATTTAATAGGCATTTGCATAAAAAGTAAGTTCTTATTTAACTCATTCATAAAATTAATATTCTCTTTAATATTAGTTACTGTCTTATTAAAGTTAGGAGTTATATTCTCCTTAGTCTCATTTTCTATGCCCTCAATATTTTTTTTGATTCGCTTATAGAAGTTTTTAATTTGCTCTTCGGATTCTTGAAATTCTCTTGGGCTTAGTTTCATTGTTTCATTAATCATTTCATGGAAAAGCTCCTTAAATCCCTTATGGTTAATAAGCTTAGACAAGTCTTCTTTATTAAGGTTTCCATTTTCAAGTAACTTTGTAAAAAAGTCTTTTATATTCACATCACCTTTTTTAAGCTCTGCCCTTAATTCCTTATTATCTACTGTATTTATTAGGTCTTCTATGTCTTTTTTATCAATAAGCTCTTTTATAGGTCTTTGTTTGATTTCATTTGTAGGGTCATTATATAGGTTATTTACTATAGACTTTAACATTTTGCTAGCCTGTGTTTCAGAGTTGCTTTTTATAATTTCAGGATTTTCAATATTGGAAAAATTAGTATCAGCTGTGTTAGTAGTCTTACTAGTTTGTCCTTCATTATTGTCTGACTCATTTAGAATAGCATTTAAGTCTTCTATTAAATTGCTTTCAAATTTTTCCAAGCTTTTTTCTAGTTTAGCATCGAATTGTTTGTATGCTTCAAATTGTCCTATATTTTCTTTATTTATTGGAATATTTAGTCGATTAAGATTAGCTAATGTATTTATATTAGTGTCTGGATATCTTGCCCATTGCTTTGCAAGCTCAGTAATCTGCTTAGCGTTAATAGGCATATTTAGATTAAGTAGTTCTTTAACTATATTTATATTTTTCTCATTTATTGGCAAATTAGCAGCCTCTAAGGCTTTATTTACAACAGCGTCTGCTTGAACATCCTTTGTTAGGGGCTTTATTTGAATTTGTCCATTATTATTATCCTCCACCATAAAAGTAACTACACTTCCACGAGTCAAGGGAACATCTCCCTTTAATGTGGCATTAATTGTGGTATTGGAATTTAGCAAAATAGAAATGGCATTATTATTAATATTGGTAATTTTTCCTGTAAAGGTATCACCTACAAGCATATTTTTAAGCATAGTGATACCACTATTTTTAGTGATATCACTAGTTATAACTTCCTTAAGGTTATTAATTTCATTTGATAGATTATTAGTTTGGGTCTTATTTCCCTCTCCATTAACTTCAGCCTTAAGATTTGGATTTATATTCTGATTGTTAAATAAGCTTGAAAGATTTATCGCCATAGTTTCCCCTTTAACTAAACGTAAATTCTAAGTTGCTTTTTTATTTAATAAAATTACCAATAAATGTTCTTCGATGTATTTCACATGGGCCAAATTCTCTTAGGGCATCTGTATGTTGTTTTGTACCATATCCCTTATTTTTGGCAAATCCATAATTAGGATATTTCTTATCAAGTTCTACCATCATTCTATCTCTAGTTACTTTGGCAATTATGCTTGCACAAGCTATAGTAAAACTCTTAGCATCTCCCTTAATTATAGGAACTTGCTTAATATCCACTCCTGGTATATTAACTGCATCGTTTAATAATATATCGGGTTTTATTTCTAAATTGTTAATAGCTTCTCTCATAGCTTCGTAAGTAGCTTGTAAAATGTTAATTTCATCGATTCTTTTTTCTGAAGCAATTCCTATACCGATAGCTAATGCTTTTTCTTTTATTATATCATATAATTCTTCTCTTCTTTTTTCTGTTACTTTTTTAGAATCGTTAACATATGGAATTCTTACATCCTTTGGCATTATTACACAGGCTGTAACCACAGGTCCTGCAAGGGGACCTCTTCCTACCTCATCAATTCCTGCAATATATTCACAGTCAGAATATTCCTTCTCATATTCAAACATTGTCTCAAGTCTAGCATATTCTGCTTCTAGTTTCTGCTTTTTTTTTAATTCGCGCTCTTCTTTAAGTGTCATTTTATATCCTTTCAATTAAGGTCTTTCAAGTGTTACGCATCCAAGCTTAGCACTTCTAAAATCATCTAGGATTATTCCTGAAACCTTATCATAATCTGTTTGTGCACCCTTTTTTAAACAGCCTCTTTTTGCTGCTATATGATCCATAATTACTAAAGCAATCTGTGTCTGTTCATCAATTAAATCGTTATCACTTGGGGCAAATTCATTAGTTGTAATTTCGTATCTTGCATATAGATTATCCTTGTAATTCTTATATAGGAATTTAATTACATCAAGGGCTAAATCACCTTTATTTAGAATGTTGTCGTTAATAGAGCCTATCATAGCAAGTCTTAAACCTGTTGTCTGATCTTCGAATTTAGGCCATAGAATACCTGGTGTATCAAGTAATTCAATATTACCTTTAATCTTAATCCACTGCTTACCCTTTGTTACACCTGGCTTATTACCAGTTTTTGCACTAGCTTTGCCTGAATAAGCATTTACAAAAGTAGATTTACCAACGTTTGGAATACCTACTACCATAGCTCTAATAGGGCGATTTTTAATTCCCTTGGCTAAATCTTTTTGGATTTTATCTTCGCAAGCTTCATAGATGATTTCATTTAGGACCTTAAAGCCATTATTCTTTCTTGAATCCATTTTTACACAATAAAATCCCTTGGATTTAAAGTATGTTATCCAAAGGTTAGTTATTTTATCATCTGCTAAATCAGACTTATTAAGGATCACAACCCTTGCTTTCTTATCTGCTAATTCGTCAATATCAGGGTTTCTTGAGCTTAGTGGAACTCTTGCATCAACTATTTCAATAACAAGGTCTATAAGCTTAATATCCTCTTGCATCTGTCTTTTTGCCTTAGTCATGTGGCCTGGATACCAGTTAAATGTGGCAATTTTATTATTATCATTTGATGCGTTTTTCTTAGCTTCTTTACTATTCTTTTTAATCTTAGCTATTTTTTTCTTCTCTTCTATTTTTGCATCCTTAAAACTCTTATTTAATTCTTTGTTGTTTTTCTTTTGACCAAAGGAATTTTTAGTAGCTTTAGTATTTTTACTATTCTTACTATTCTTTGTTGCTTTTCCTATTGGCTTTTTTGTAATTTTTTTCATATATTATTCCTTTTTTACTTTATGATATGAACTTAAGTCGCTTAATTGGGCTTAATATAAACCAGGTCTTTCCAATTATATTTTTAGACTTTACTGTTCCAATTGAAGAGAAACGACTATCTTCACTATTGTTTCTGTTATCGCCTAATACAAAATATTCGTTCTTATCAAGTGTTAGGCTTGAATTTGCTAGTCCAGCTGTAAGAATTTCTGTATCCACCACGTCTTCTTTAATTTCTTCGCCATTAATAAAAATCTTGTTGTCCTTTATCTGAATAGTTTCGCCAGGAAGGCCAATAACTCGCTTTATATAAACTTTACTTGAATTAACACCATCCACCTTAAATGCAATTATATCAAATCTCTTAGGACCTGTTATTGAATAGGCAAAACGATTAATAAGAACTGTGTCATTATCCTTTAGTGTAGGATTCATGGAATTACCGACGTTAGTATTTCTAAGAGCTATAAAGCTTACTAACACATATGCGGCTGTAATTACCATAATTACGTCGACTATGTATTTGCAAATAAATAATAGTCTTTTATTCTCATAATATCTTCTTCTATATGCAACCATAATTTAAGCCTCTCTATATAAAAATCAAAATAAATTTTAACATATTTTGTAGCTAAAAAAAAGTCCACAACATAAGTTGTGGACTTTAAAGGATCTACTAACGTAGGTTAATTATCTAACTAATTCCTTAACCTTAGCAGCCTTACCTGTTCTCTGTCTTAAGTAATAAAGCTTAGCACGTCTAGCCTTACCATGTCTAGTAACTTCTACCTTCTCTACGATAGGTGAATGAAGTGGCCATGTCTTTTCAACGCCTACTCCGTTAGAAATCTTTCTTACAGTGAATGTAGCACGTACGCCTGTACCCTGCTTCTTAATTACTGTACCTTCGAAAACCTGAATTCTTTCACGGTTTCCTTCTTTAATCTTAGCTGATACCTTAACTGTATCACCTGTTCTGAACTCAGGAACCTGAGCCTTAAGCTGTGCATCTTCGATGCTCTTAATAATACTATTAGCCATGTGTGACCTCCTATTAATCTGGATGTTCTTAATACAGGAATTGTAACAGAGGACCATCTCGTTATCTCACAACTATACTAATTTATCATATTATTAGATGTTTGACAAGCTTTATTTTTTATTTAAATCTAGTAGTCCATCAAGTAAATGAACAGTGATTGTTCCCTTATCTAGGTCATGGGCAAGGATGCACTGATCAATTACAGGAATTAACACTTCGTCTCCATCCTTAGTTTCAACGATATAAACATTATTAGCTCCAGTTTCTAATACATCCTTTAATTTACCGATATTCTCGCCTTCATCTGTAATTACATCAAGTCCAACTAAATCACAGATAAAATATTCACCTTCTTTTAGTGGAACTGCATTTTCTCTTGTAACGCATAAATCGCATTTAGTATAGATTTCAATATCGTTAATATTAGAGAATTCCTTGAATTTAAGGATTACATATTGCTTGAAAAACTTAACACTTTCAACTGTAACATTTATTTGTTCACGTTTTCCCATAATGATACATTCCTTTAAGTCTTTAAAACGATTAGGATCATCAGTTGTAGGGAAAACCTTAACTTCTCCTCTTATTCCATGAGTTTGTGTAATAACACCTACTCTTAATAAATCATTATTCATATAATTACTCCATTTCTTATGTTAATCTCAATGATTATAAACTAGGTACGACTTATTGAGCAAGTAAAATATATTATCTGATATTCCTTTGATATGGTGTTTAGCATGTTCATACATGGTGCAAGGGTGTTATCATCAACATTTACAAAGCAGTCATCAAGTATAATAAATGGCTTTTCCTTTTTAAAGGAGCATTCAATAAAGGCTAATCTAAGGGAAAGTCCTATAACATCACGAAAGGCTTTGCTTAGCATTTTAACATCTTTTATTCCACTGGCATTTTTAATAGCTAATTCATTATTTACATTTAATACAAAATCATCTGTAGAGTCTAGCATCATGGATAAATATTTATCAAAAGTCTTTTTAACTGGCTCATTATATTTTTTACCAAAATTTTCCTTTGCCTGGGTTAAAAAATCTTTGGCTTTTTTAGTATAGTCGTATTTAATTGTAAGTTCATTATAGTATTCTTGTAATTTGGCCTTTTTATAGCTGTTTTCATCTTGTTTTGCAATTTCTTTATTTAACTCATCAATTTCCCTATTGATTCTATTTAGTTCTCCTGTATAATCGTCAATTCGAGATTCAGAAAGCTTTAGATTTCGTACATATTCCCTATACTTATTTGGGGCATTGGCAAATTCTGCATCCTCTGGTTCTTTAAAAGGATCATAAGGGGCGTTTTTTAGAGCTTCTTCCTTTTTTTCCTGCTCTTTTTTTAGAGCTTCTTCCTTCTTTTTTTTCTCGTCTTCTTGTTTTTTATTAGCTTCCTTTTCCTTCACTTTAAAAAATGTCTTAGAAACGTAATAAACCATAACAAGTAAACCAATACCTGTTATTGGATAGGCAAAAGTGCTGTATTTTCCGTTGTTTTGTAAAAAAACTCCAAGTACTGTTAAGAAAAATCCAAAGAGAAGTATAAATAAACCTACAACATCTGTTTTTGCATTAGGATCATATTTATCAAGAGATATTTCGTCTTTTTCCGGCTTTTTCTCCTCTTTTTCTTCTTCTTCATCCTTTTTCTTATCTAATTCGATAAAAATTCTATTTTGGTATTTGTCCTTTTTCTTGCGCTCTAAATTTAAATAATCTTCAAGGACTTTGCTTCTATTTATGAGTTTTTCTACTCTTTGCTTATTAGAATTTATGGTTAAATTCTCAAATTCTAAGTCGTCTAATTGCCTTTTTATTTTATTTAATTCACCGGTTTTTCTTGTTGGGGAATATTTATTTATGTAGTCATTTAGGGTATTTATTGCATTGTCGTAGTTATTTATATCTAGGCTTTCTAGTGTTACATTACCAAGAAGATTTTCAATATCCCCTGTACTTCTTGTTTCACAGGCATCTTGGCCTACAAAAATTGTGTTTTTAAAGGATTCCCTATTAATATTAAAAATTTCTTCTCCAATATTTGTAGTGTAATCAAGGCTTTCAAGCATTGTAGATGCATCAAGTAATGTAAAACTATCGTCCCTTTCTTTTTGACCAAAAGTTCTTGTTAGTATATAGGACTTCTCTCCAATTTCAAAATTTATAGTTCCTCCATATACTCCCCCATTCCATGGGCTAAATCTTTTTCTTTCATTTTCGTAAGCATTGGTCTTTTTTGGGTTTTCAAAGCCGTAAAACATGACCTTTATAAATGCCGCAAAGGTGGATTTTCCCCAGCCATTGTCCTTTAGAATTACATTTTTTGTTTCATTAAATTCATAATCAAATTGAGATAATTTACCAAAATTTTCTATATGACACTTAATTAATCTCATAATCTTGCCTTCCTAATTCGTTACTTAGCGCTTTTATGCCAATGTTTATAATGTTTAGTTTTTCTTCGTTTGAAAGGCTGCTATCGTTAGCAACTTCTCTTACAAATTCCCCTTTTAGGGATTCTTCATGGGCATAGTCGCTATAATTAAGCTTAAATCTAGTATCATTTACTATTTTTACGCAGTAATAGCAATTGTTAAAATGCCTACTTATTACCTCTAAATTAATATCTGATTCCACAAGGATTTCTCCTGCAAGAACTATTTTTAATATATTGTCCTCTGTTACTGTAGTTTCATTAATTCCCTCATTTATTAAATCAATCACTTCTAGGGTAGTAGTTGCATCTGTTACGTCTACCCAGATTTCCTCAATAACTCTCTTAGCAAAGGGAACAAAGGTCTTTGTTATTTCTTTGTTTTCTTCGTTTATATTTAGTAATACAAAGCCCTTAGGACCAATTTCGTCAAATCCTCGTCCTTCAAGGGCTCCACAATAGGCATATTCTCCTCGTACTCCAAGTTTTCCTTCCTGGTAGGAATGAATGTGTCCTAGAGCTAGATAATCAATATTTTTCCCCATTAGCTTATTTAATGGGATTACTGTAGGGTCTGCCTTTTGCTCATAATCAGAGATTTGTCCATGAAGGGTTACAATATTTATATCAAATTGATCAAGTTCAAGTTTATCTGCATTAAAGGAAATTTCCTTAGAATTAAGCTCCTTACCAGTTATGGTAATATCAAAATCCTTAGTACTAAAGGCTGTGTAAGTCTTCCATTTATCATCAAACAGATGCAAATTCTCTGGTATATTTCTCATTTCATCAAAGATATTATATTCGTCGTGATTACCCTTAAGATAGTAAAAATCAATGTCTTTTAAACGTGTTATTCCGTCAATAACAATATTTTTAACGCTTTTGCTAACATTAGGTATATCAAATAAATCACCGGCTATAATAATTGCATCAACTAGGTTTTCATCTGCGTAACGCAATAATCTCTCAAATGTATTTATAAGTTCTAGCTTTCTCTCCTTGCTTTGGCGTTCATCGAAATTAGTATTAAGGGATGAATCTAAATGCAAGTCAGCACAGTGTATAATTTTCAAGTTAAGCCTCCATTTTTTAATAAAAATAACAAGTTTAATTTTAATAAAAAATTAAATAGTTTACAATATGATAACTATAAAAAAAGAGAGAAATTAGGGAATTCCCAACTTCTCTCAAAAGTTCTCCATTAACTAGTTGTCAATTTCGACTATAACCTTTTTGTCGGTTTTCTGTGCAGCAGCTGATACAACAGCTCTAATAGACTTAGCTATTCTGCCTGACTTACCGATTACTTTACCCATATCAGATGAAGCAACCTTTAAATCAACTATAATAGCCTTATCTTTTTCTGTTTCAGTTACTACAACCTCATCTGGATTATCAACTAGCGCTTTAGCGATAATTTCTACTAATTCTTTCATAGACCACACCTCCACTACTAGTCAATTACTTTTCGATGCCAGCAGCCTTGAAAAGCTTGCTAACTACTTCTGTTGGCTGAGCGCCGTTAGCTAACCACTTCTTAGCAGCTTCAGCATCGATGTTAATCTTAGCTGGTTCATAATTAGGATCATAAGTACCAATCTGATCAATGAATCTACCGTTTCTTGGAGATCTTGAATCTGCTACGATTACTCTATAGAAAGGAGACTTCTTCTCACCTAATCTCTTTAATCTAATCTTTACCATTTAAATTTCACCTCCTAAATTAATTGCTGATATATGTTAAAAAGGTAATCTAAATCGACCCTTTTTACCACCTTTCATCATTCCAGGCATCTGCTTCATCATCTTCTTCATCTGCTCAAATTGCTTAACAAGACGATTGACTTCTGCAATGTTAACGCCTGCGCCCTTAGCGATTCTGTTCTTTCTTGAAGGATTAAGAATATCTGGATTCTTTCTTTCCTTCTCAGTCATTGATTGTATAATTGCCTTGGTCTTTTTTAAGTTAGCTTCTGCTTCATTCTCATCGATTGAAACATCTTTCATCTTACTGCCAAGACCCATTCCAGGTAGCATTCCAAGAATCGAAGAGATACCTCCTAAGTTACTAATCTGATCCATGGAATCAAGGAAATCATTAAAGTCAAATTCGGCTTTTTTGATTTTATTCTCCATCTCCTTAGCCTTTGTGGCATCTATCTGTGCTTCTGCCTTCTCGATTAATGTAAGCACATCACCCATTCCTAGGATTCTACTAGCCATTCTGTCTGGATAAAATTGCTCTAGATCAGAAAGCTTCTCGCCCATACCTGCATAAAGGATAGGCTTTCCAGTAACTGCCTTAATTGAAAGAGCAGCACCACCTCTTGTATCGCCGTCTAATTTAGTAAGAATAACACCGTCAATACCAATCTTTTCATCAAATGAAGAAGAAACATTAACAGCATCCTGACCTGTCATTGCATCAACAACTAAGATTGTCTGATCAACGCTTACGTTCTCTTTAATTTCTACTAATTCGTTCATCATGTCTTCATCAACATGAAGTCTACCGGCTGTATCTAAAATAACAACATTTAAGTTATTATCTTTAGCATGATTAATAGCAGCTTTAGCAATATCAACAGGCTTTACATTAGTTCCCATTGAAAAAATTGGAACATCCTGTTTCTTAGCATTAACTGTTAACTGTTCAATTGCTGCTGGTCTATACACATCACAAGCTACAAGGAGTGGCTTCTTGCCCTTAGCCTTGAATTTACCTGCTAGTTTAGCAGTTGTTGTTGTCTTACCAGCACCCTGTAAACCAACCATCATAATAATAGTTAATTCATTGCCACTATTTAGTTTAATTTCTGTTGTTTCAGAACCCATTAAGTTAACCATTTCTTCGTTAACTATCTTAATTACCATCTGACCAGGAGTTAAGCTTGTTAAAACATCCTGTCCAATCGCTCTTTCTTCAACAGACTTAATAAAATTTTTAACTACCTTGAAGTTAACATCTGCTTCAAGCAATGCCATCTTAACTTCCTTAAGTGCTGCCTTAACATCACTTTCTGTTAAGCGACCTTTACTTCTAAGGTTCTTAAATACATTCTGTAGTTTATCTGAAAGACTATCAAATGCCATGTAACACCTCTAAAATTCTTCTAGTATTTCTTTTGATATTTGCTTAATATCATTAATTAATCTCTCATCTTTAGATTCAAGATAAGAGTCAGCTAAAGAATCTATTCTTGCAACCTTTGTCTTTGTCTCTTGAAATTTTTCAATAAGGTGAAGTTTGGATTCGTAATTAAGAAGGGTCTTATTAACTCTCTTAATTAAATCAAAAACTCCCTGTCTAGAGATTCCATATTCGTCAGCAATCTCACTAAATGATAAATCATTAAAAATTGCATCTTCGTAAACTTGTTTCTGATGTTCATTTAGTAACTCTCCATAAAAGTCATATAGAAGAGCTTGCTCGACTATCTTCTCCATAATTCCTTACCTTTATGTACAAATCTAGGTTCTAAAAATCAAACCTCAAATAGAATATCATATAGCTTTTTTCCTGTCAAGTAAAAAAGCTTGACAGGATATTTTTTTATTCAGAATCGTCTTTTTGACGTTCTTCTTTTATTCTTTCGTAGGTTGCCTTCATTTTTTCTGTGAATTTTTCACTTTCCTTTTTGGCGTAATCCTTTTCATAGTCCACTGCCATTTTAAACTGTCCCTTCTTTAAAAGGCCTCTAAATATAGCTTTTTTAATAAAGTGATATGCTATGGCAAATACAGGTACTCCTATTAACATTCCAAAAAATCCCCATATATGTCCAAATAAAAGGATTGCAAACAATACCCAAAATCCTGAGATACCGGTGTTATCACCAAGAATACGTGGTCCTATTATATTACCATCAATTTGTTGTAGGATGAAATTAAATATTAGGAAATATATTGCCTGTCCAGGATTTACAATTAAACATAGTAAAAATCCGATGATCCATGCTACGTACCAGCCAAAGAATGGTATTACATTAAAAATACCAACAATTACAGCTATCATTACTTCGTTCATGACCTCCACATTGGGATTAAATAGTCTGTAAAGCAACAATAAAAAGTAGCATATTATTGCTATTACAATAGCATCTAATATCTTACCTGTTATAAAGCCTGAAAAAATCTTATCTACAAATTCAATTTCATCCATAATTGAATCAGCTTCTTTTTCATTGGCTATGCTATAAATTATCATCTTACCTTGTCTTGCAAGTTTTTTTCTCATAAAGAGAAGGTAAATTGCAACTATAAAACCAATTAATATATTAAAAATAAGGCTAAATACACCTAAAAATCCTGATGTTAGGTTAGTTATGATATTATTTATATTTCCTATTACGTTAGTATTAAGAAAATCCATAGCATAATCATAGCCTTTATTAATGATTAATTCTGAGTTTTTTGCAATATAATCATTGGACTTTATAGTGTGCTCTAAAAAATTGATTAGTCTTTGTATTGCATCTGGCATTAATTGTATAATCCTAATTACACTTTTTGCTAAGTTTGGAATAATCATAATTACAATAAATAGCAAAGTTAATATGGCAATTATTATTCCTGAATATATGCTAAAGGAATTAGCATATGAATTCCTTTTTTCTTCAGATGCTTTTTTAAAGACTTTAGAAAATAGCTTTAAATATAACTTATATAATATATTTACCATCGGGCATATTATATAGGCTAGACATCCTCCGATTAAAAATGGCATTAAGGTTTTAACTATACTATTAAAAAATTTAGATACAGCACTTATTTTATCAATGGCAAAAAAGAAGATCATTGCTATTATTAGTGCAAGTGCAAAAGCAAAGGACATGCCTAAATATTTTCTAACGTCAATATTTTCTTTGTTTTTCATGTTTCCCCCTAATATAAAAATTGGGATGGCAAACTGCCATCCCTTAAAGTATATAACATTTTTTATATATTTAGAAGCTGTTTTAAATTATTTTTATTTATAAGCGTTTCTTTCTTGATTAGCATTGTTAGGCATTTGACCCATGTTGCCACCTTTTTGAGCACCAAAGCCAGATGTATTTGTTGTTGATGTTACTGCACTAGTAACTGTTATACTTTCAGAGCTTTGGCCTATTGTGTATGTGTATGTACTTCCCTGACTTATATTTTGTGAGTAGCAAATTACTGCCTGATAAGATTTGCTTGGTGTGTAGTTAAGTATTGTGTTTCCACTTGAGTCCTTTAAGCTAAATTCCTGGTTACTTGAGCCTGAACCTGTAAGGATTAATGCGGCTCCATTTGTTGCGCTTGTAGGAGTTTCAATCATTCCGTTAGAACCAAAGGCCATTAAAGTTCCGCCATTTATTGTAAGGGAGGAATCAAAATCAAGTGCTGTATTATCGTTGCTTGTTGGTCCCTCAACTATTATTTCACCGCCATTTATTGTCATTGTTCCATTAGAATCTAAACCATCTCCTGTTGAATTTACATATACATTACCAGCATTAATAACTAATGATACAGCAGTTGATTGGCTATTTGAGGTATTTCCATATCCGATTGTATTTGTTTGACCATCGGATGCATTCATACCATCGTCTTCTGATGTGATTTTAACGTTGCCGCCATTTATTTCAATTGCAGTACTTTCAAGTCCTTCGTAGGATTTTGTAATATTAATGATTCCACCATCTACTTTTATTAATGAATCAGCATGAATTCCGTCGTCGCCTGAAGTTATATTTAATGTCCCATCTTTAATTATTACTGCACCATCTGTATGTACTCCATCATCTTCAGAATCTATATTTATTGTACCAGAAAAGCAAATAAGTACATTAGTTGCCTTTATACCCTTTAAACTTTCAGTATCTGTGCTTGTGTCTGTGCTTGTGTCTGTGCTAGCTGAGTTTGCATTAGAGTTATTTCCTGTATTTGCACTTGCTGCATTTTGACCAGGTCCCATAGCTGCTTGATTATTTCCCATAGCATTTTGACTATTTCCCATAGCAGCCCTAAATCCAAAATCAGTAGATGAATGGCTTACACTTGAATTACTTGCTCCATTGCCTGTTTTTATATTGATGTTACCATTGTTAATTGCTACATAATTCTCGCCTTGGATTCCATCATTACCAGCAGTAATATCAATATTACCATTTTCAATTATTATATAACCCCTTGTAGAATCTGTATCGTTTGTTGATTTAATACCATCTCCGCCAGCACTAATATTAAATTCGCCATTATTAATTCCAACTAAATCTTTACCGACAATGCCATCATCAGTTGCTGTTACATTTATAATTCCACTTACAAAGATTAAATCATCCTTACTTGTAATGCCATCTTTATAATTTCCATTAACATTTAATGTACCATTACCATTAAATGTTAAATCTTCTTTTGAATAAATTGCTGCACTATAGTCTTCATTATCACTAGATCTTTCTCCATCAGTAATTGTGTTAACTGTATTATCAGCAAGTGTAATTGTTACCTTATCTGCGCTAAGAATAAGTACAGGTGCACTTTCGTTATTAGTAATTGTGACACCATTAAAGATTAAATGAACCTCATCTGTATTATCTTCTAGATTAATAACAATTTGACCATTTAGACTTCCACTTAAACAATAGCTTCCCTTCTTAGTTATTGTTAAGGTATTGTTGCTATAGCTTACACCATTTAAATTAGAGCTTACATTTGTTAAATCTATATTTACACATGAATCATCGAAACTTGTATTAGTATCATTTTCATCTAATGAAAGACTAACCCCTGACTCTAGAGTTGATATTAGGGAATTTAAATCAGTATCAGCTACAGATGTAGTGCTTGTTGAACTTGAAGCTGTTGTAACTTCTGCTGTTTGACTTGTAGCTGTTTTTGTCTTGGAGCTGCAGGCTGTAAGTACAAGGCTCATACTCAATACAGCCACATATAAAGTTCCTCTTTTATTATAGTTAATCATATGCGATCCTCCTTAAAATATTAAGATTACAATGGGTATTAAAATGCAATTGCTAATAATAAAAATATATTTTAAAAAGGTGTCGTATTTATGTAATTCTTGTGTTTTTTTGGTGAATTGGGATCATTATTGGAAATTTGATTGAACATAAGGTGTTACTTTGGTTGGAAATTTTGATTAAACATAAGGTCTTACGGTAAAATCCTTATATAACAGTAGATTTTCTGTAATTATTACTTGCTAAAATTGTGCAAGAATTTTAACATTACGGTAAAATCGTCATATAATACTAGAATTTCCGTAATCACTATCTTCTTTTCTTTTATTGAATTCTTTGTACTACGGTATAATTGTTGTATTGTAGTGGAATTACCGTAGTAGTAAATTTCTAATTATTTAGATGCTTGTTTTTGTTACAGAAAATAAGGCTATTTTAGGACTTTTTCTGTAAAGTATATTTTCATGTTTGAATTTAGAAAGGAAGCTTTACAGAAAAAAATTATGTTTTGTTGTGTTTTACCGTAAGTTTAAATTACTTGTATTATTTTCCAAACCGCTCTTTACGGTAAAACATAGATTAAGGTACTATATTCTGTAATTCTAGAAGATTATAAGCTTCCTCCCACGATTTTATAAAGTTTCCCAACGTTTTTATAAGCTTCCTCCCACAATTTTATAAGCTTTTCCCCACATTATAAGCTTTCCCCCACATTTTATAAGCTTCCCAACATTTCTGACGCAGGTAAAGCATTGAAATAGTAAGGTTTAAATAAAACCCCCTATACTACGCTATTTAACATTGCGTAGTATAGGGGGTTAGACTGAATATTTACTTCTAAATATTTACTTTTACTATTCTAGGTCTTAAACCTGCTTTTTCTAGTTTGTCAACGATTTCATTCTTATGTTCGTGTCCATAAGCTTCAATTGTTATTCTAAGTTCTACAGTTGTCTGTCTGTTGATTGAAACAAACTGGTTATGTTCTAGCTTAATTACGTTACCATTAGCATCTGCTATGATACTTGCAACCTTTACTAATTCACCTGGCTTATCTGGTAAAAGAACAGATACTGTAAAGATTCTGCTTCTTTGAACTAAGCCTTGTTGTACTACTGAAGACATTGTAATGACATCCATGTTACCGCCTGAAAGAATAGAAACAACTTTCTTATCCTTTACATTTAATTGATTAAGTGCGGCTACAGTAAGAAGTCCAGAGTTTTCTACAACCATCTTATGATTTTCTACCATATCAAGGAATGATACGATTAAATCTTCATCTGGAACTGTAATAATATCATCTAAGTTCTTAACTAAGTAAGGGAATAGCTTTGAACCTGGTGTCTTAACTGCTGTACCATCAGCAATAGTGTTAACAGTTGGTAATGTAACTACCTTACCTGCTTTAATTGATTCTTGTAAACAGTTAGCACCTGCTGGCTCTACACCAATTACCTTAATGTTAGGATTAAGTAATTTAGCAAGTGTAGAAACACCTGTTGCAAGTCCGCCACCACCTACTGGAACTAAGATATAATCAACTGTTGGAAGCTCTTTAATAATTTCCATTGCAATTGAGCCTTGTCCTGTAGCTACTTCTAAGTCATCAAATGGGTGTACAAATGTAAGTCCCTTTTCTTTAGCTAGCTTCATTGCATATTCACATGCCTCATCATATACATTGCCATAAAGTATAACCTCGGCGCCATATCCCTTGGTACGATTCACTTTAATAAGCGGTGTTGTTGTAGGCATTACAACTGTTGCAGGTACGTTATATTTCTTAGCAGCAAAGGCAACACCCTGTGCATGATTACCTGCTGATGCAGTAATTAAGCCCTTTTTTCTTGCTTCTTCTGACATTGTGCTTATCTTATAATAGGCTCCTCTAACCTTATAAGCACCTGTGTACTGCATATTTTCTGGCTTTAAATAAACTTTATTACCTGATCTTGCACTAAAAAATTCACTATAAACCAAATTAGTTGGAAGGGTAGCTTCTTTAACTTTTTCAGCTGCCTCTTCAAAGCATTTAAGTGTTAATTCTTCCATTTTCCTTCTCCTTAAGTCCTTTGAATTTGTCATGCCAGCTATAAATGTTGTCTGACAAGTTGAAAATAATTATAGTCCGCTTTATTTTTATTTGCAAGCCTTTAACTTAATTCACATCAAATAATGCATTAACAAATTCTTCAGAGTTGAATTTCTGTAGATCCTCAATTTGTTCTCCAACTCCGATATATTTAACTGGAATACCAAACTCAGATTGAATAGCTACGGCAATTCCTCCCTTTGCTGTACCATCCATTTTAGTTAGGATAATTCCTGTTATATCAGTTACATCCTTGAATTCTCTTAACTGTGATAAGGCGTTTTGTCCTGTTGTTGCATCTAGTACTATTAAATTTTCTCTGTAGGCTTCTGGATACTCTCTAGAGATTACCTTATCAATTTTTCTTAATTCTTCCATAAGATTCTTTTTGTTTTGTAATCTTCCTGCTGTATCGCAAAGTAAAACATCAGCTTTTCTAGCTTTTGCAGCCTGAATTGAATCAAAAATAACTGCCGCCGGATCAGAACCTTCGTTTTGTGCAATAATATCGCATCCGTTTCTATTAGACCATTCAGTTAACTGCTCTATAGCTGCAGCTCTAAATGTATCTGCTGCAGCCATAATAACCTTTTTATTTTGGCTCTTTAAAAGTCCTGCTAATTTACCAACTGATGTTGTCTTACCTACACCATTTACCCCAATTAATAGAACGATTGAATTCTTAGTTTCAAAATCGTAGGCATTTGGACCTAAGTCCATCTGCTCTTTTATTAATTGTATAAGTAAGTTTTTACAATCTTTAGGATCTTTAATTGACTGTTCTTTAACCTTCTCTTTAAGATTCTCTATTATTTCATCGGTTGTTCTAACACCGATATCTCCCATAATTAAAGTTTCGTAGAGTTCGTCATAAAAGTCATCGTTAATGTTTGTAAATCCGTTAAAAATATAGTCTATACCTGAAACGATATTTTCTCTTGTCTTATTAAGACCGGCTTTTAATTTGTCAAATAATCCCATAAAAAATCCTCACAATATAATTTTAAGCTGTTTTTTCTTTCTTTTGATTTTTCTCTTTTTCTAGTTCCTTATCAATTAAGTCAACAGATACAAGTGTTGATACACCCTTTTCTTGCATTGTAATACCAAACAATCTATCTGCTGCTGCCATTGTTCCTCGTCTATGCGTAATAACAATAAACTGTGTATGTTTAGTTAATTTATGAAGATAATTTGCATATCTTCCTACATTAGAATCATCAAGTGCAGCCTCAATTTCATCAAGCAGACAGAATGGTGATGGCTTTAAGTTCTGTATAGCAAAAAGAAGTGCTATTGCTGTAAGTGCTTTTTCACCACCGGATAACTGCATCATATTTTGAAGCTTTTTTCCAGGTGGTTGAGAAATAATTGTAATTCCAGCTTCAAGGATATCTTCTCCTTCTACTAACTCAATTGTACCCTTACCACCGCCAAATAATTCTTTAAATACCTGATCAAATTCTTTTTTGATTTCTTCAAATTTAGCACTAAACTGAGTTCTCATACCAGTATCTAATTCATCAATTACCTGCATAAGAGCGTTTTCAGCTTCTATCATGTCATCATGCTGTCCCTTTAAGAATTCATATCTTTCAGAAACGCCCTTATATTCTTCAATAGCATTAACATTAACATCACCTAGTTTTTTAATTGATGATTTTAAGATATTAATCTGCTTTCTAATATCATTTAGGTTAGTAAGGTCTTCATTTTTTAACTCAAGGGCATAACTATAAGTTAATTCATATTCATTCCACATGTAATCTACTAAGCTGTCATTAGCTTCATCGAGTTTTTCGTGTTGTGTATGAAGACGCATGCTTTCCTTTTCAAGTGAAACAATTGTATTGTTGATTTTGTCTCTTTTATCAAATGATGATTTATGATTCTTAGAGATTTCATCCTTCTTAATTCTAAGAGCCTCAATTTTTTCTTGGCATTCTTTAATTCTAAAGTTAGCTAGATTAATTGATTTTTTAACATCTGATATATCCTTATTTTTATTAATGATCTCAGTCTTAGTTGTTTGAATCTTAGCTTTAATGTCTGATTCTTCCATAACTAATTTCTTAACTTCTTCATTTAGTCGATTGATATTCTCTTCAATGAAAGTAATTTTTTGAGTATACGAGTTATATAACAATTTGATGTTTTCCTGGTTAACGCTAATTTTAACTTCGTCATCCTTTAATTCATCAAGATATTTTGTTAAGCTCTCAATTTCAGCCTTTGTCTTTTCATTTTGAACATCTAATTCATCAAGGTTATCTGATACTAATGATTTACTCTGAGTTATCTTATTAATTTCTTCATCAGCAATCTTTATTTCAAGAGCATCCTTTGCCACTAATTCAGTAATAGCCTTTAATTTATTCTGTTCCTGATTTAAGTTAACCTGAATTGTATTTTTTCTTAATGAGCTCTCTCTTAACTGCTTTGTAAGTTCTTCATTAACTTCTCTAATGCTTGCAATCTTAGCTCTATTATCGCTTATGCTCTTTTTAAGTTCATTAGCTTCCTTAGAAGTCTCTGATACATTCTTTTTTAATTCTTCGATTTCTCTTCTTCTACCAAGTAAGTTACTTGAATTCTTAAAGGCACCACCAGTCATTGAACCGCCTGGATTTAGCTGTTCACCTTCAAGAGTTACAATTCGAAGAGAATATCTATATTTTCTAGCAATCTGTAGAGCGTTGTTAATATTATCTACTACAAGAATTCTACCAAGCAAGTATTTAGCCAAGTTCTCGTATTCGTATGATACCTTAACAAGGTTTGAAGCTACGCCTATTACACCAGCTTCTTTAATACAATTATCCTTTTCGAGAGTTTCTCTTGGCTTAATAGCATTTAATGGTAAAAATGTTGCTCTACCAAGTTTATTTTCCTTTAAGTAAGCAATAAGGTCTTTGGCAGTCTCTTCTTTATCAGTTACGATATTTTGAATTGTACCACCAAGGGCTGTTTCAATTGCCACTTCATAGGAGCGTTCTACCTTAACAATATCAGCAATTACACCAAGGATTCCAGAATTGCTATCCTTTAGTTTCATTATCTCTCTAATACTGTTTCCATAACCGTCATAACGCTCTGTAATATTAATTAAAGATTCAAGTCTTGATTTTTCTCTATGATACTTACTTGTAATCTTATCAATAGATGCGTTAATTGTGGCATTCTCGCCCTTAAGATTTGTAACTTCTTCGTTGTTTTTAACTAATTTTTTGTTAATTTCATTAACTTCTGTTTCAGCTTCTAAAAGACTTTCATTAAGTGTATCTATAAGTTTTTGCTGTGCTGCTTCATCTGATTTATCCTTAATAACTTTGCTACTAAGTTCTGCCTTTTTAATGCTTAAGTTTTCAAGCATTGTGACATATTTCTGATTTTCAGCATTTATTGATGATTTTTCATTTAAGGCATCAATTATGGATTTATTCTTTTCATCAATTTTTTCCTGAACTGATGCTATTTTTTCCTTGATTTCATCGCTTTCTTTATTAACACTATCTAGTCTTTCATCGTGAGTTTCTAAATCTTCTTTAATCTCGGCTAAATCACCCTCTTGCTTTGTTATAGCAGCATTCTTAGATGCGATTTCTTCTGTGATTGTATTTAATCTCTCTTTATGAATTGTATTATTATTCTCATAAGTCTTAATCTGTTCCTGATAAACATTTATTGTACCTTCTAAACGTTGATTTTCAAGCTCAGATTCATTCTTTTCGTTATTATAATTTTCAATTGATGAATTGACATTTTCAAGTTCGCTTTCAGCAATTTCATATTCTGATTTTATTGTGTCGTATTCTTTTTTTGCTGTCTCTAAATCAGTATCTGCAATATTAATTTTTCCATCAAGGGTCTCTAATTCTCCCCTAATTCTATCAGTTTCTAATAAAAAGGCATTTACGTCGTATTTTTTCAAATCCGACTTTAAATTAAGATATTCCTTTGCTTTATCTGATTGTATCTTTAATGGACCAACCTGTTTTTCTAATTCTGATAAAATATCATTTACACGTACTAAATTGGCACGTTCATTATCTAATTTTTTAATGGCAGCAGCTTTTCTTCTTTTGAATTTTACAATACCTGCAGCCTCGTCAAATAATTCTCTTCGTTCTTCTGGCTTTCCTGATAAAATCTTATCTATCTGGCCCTGACCGATAATGGAATATCCTTCTTTACCAATACCTGTATCATAAAAAAGCTCAGTTACATCCTTTAAACGGCATGCATTACCATTAATTAAGTATTCACTTTCTCCTGATCTATATACTCTTCGACTTACAGTTACCTCATCATAATCCACTGCTAGTGCATGATCAGAATTATCAAGGGTAATGGATACAAACGCGAAACCTACTGGTTTTCTGTTTTGTGTACCTGCAAAAATTACATCTTCCATCTTAGATCCACGAAGCTGTTTAGCTGATTGCTCACCAAGAACCCATCTAACAGCATCTGCGACATTACTTTTGCCCGATCCATTTGGTCCTACAATACCTGTAATACCCTTCTCAAAATCAAAGACGATTTTGTTGGCAAAAGATTTAAAACCTTGTACCTCAATACTCTTTAAATACATAAATTCTCCCTTAGTTACTTTAATCTATCTATAATTTCTATCCCTTTGCTTTTTAGCTCGACTAGTGCAGCGTAGGCAGCATTAGCCTGGGCATTTTTCTTATTATGTCCAGAACCTTCAATTTTTATTAAACCATCAACACTTACTTCTACAATAAATGTCTTGTCATGTTCAGGACCCTCTTCTCTTATTAGAGAATATGTTACTTCTTTACCAATTCCTTGAACCACTTCCTGTAAAATGGTCTTGCTATCAAAAAAGAGCTGTTTATTGTCTAAATCATTTAGGATAAATTTTAAGACAAACTCTTTTGCATTAGCAAAATCACTATCAAGATAAATTGCACCAATAAGGGCTTCTAGGGCATCTGAAACTATAGAATCTCTCTTTCTTCCGCCAGTTAATTCTTCACCTTTACCAAGTTTAATGTATTGTTCAAAACCAAATTCTCTAGCGCATAATGCTAGTGTAGGTTCACATACAATACTTGCACGTAATCTAGTCATTCTACCTTCGTCCATCTTGTAATTCTTAAAGATAAAGTCACTACTAGATAATTCAAGGACTGCATCTCCTAAAAATTCTAATCTTTCGTTATCCTTAACCTTTAATGACTTCTTTTCGTTAGCATAAGAACTGTGAGTTAAGGCATTTTTTAGAAGCGAAATATCTTTAAATCTGTATCCAATTTTGTCCATTAATTCATTTAAATTATTATTCATTGTTTACTTCCTTTAACTCTGTACAAATAAATAAGACTACTTACTTAAACAATAAGTAGTCCTAATATGTTTGATTAAAAATTAGTTATTTGTTGCTTTTTTAATAGCTTCTACTGCATCAGCAACTGTAGTGATTGTTTCAGCAGCATCATCAGCTATCTGAATATCAAATTCATCTTCAATTCCCATAATAATCTGGAATACATCTAATGAATCAGCACCTAAATCATCGATGAATGTTGTTTCGAGTGTTACTTTTTCAGGATCCACATTTAATACATCTACTATTATTTTTTGTAGTTTCTCGAATTCCATAATAAGCCTCCTTCTTTAAATTTATCCCTCTATAGCATAAAGCTTATAGCAAATTCATATTAAACGCCTAAATTAGGCATTTGGCATATTTTCTAATGACTTTACAATCTTATCATTAATATTCATTTTTGTAAACTTAACACATTGTAGAATTGAGTTTTTAATTTCTTTAGATTTTGCATTACCATGTGTCTTTACAACTAAGCCATTTAAGCCAATTAATGGAGCTCCACCATATTCTGTGGCATCCATTGTCTTAAGGGTATTTTTAAGGTTTTTCTTAATTAAAAGAGCTCCAATCTTAGTCTTAAGATTAGTCATTAATACTCCCTTAACCTTCTTTAATAAGCCCCCAGCTAAACCTTCGTAAAGCTTTAGGATAACATTACCTACAAATGCATCGCAAATTACAACATCTGCACCGCCATATGGAATTTCTCTTGCTTCAATACTGCCAATAAAGTTAATGTCATCACATGCCTTAAGAAGGGGATATGTCTCTTTAACAAGCTGGTTACCCTTTTCCTCTTCTAGACCTACGTTAACAATAGCTACTCTTGGATTTTTAATACCTACTACGTTCTCCATATAGATTGAACCCATCTTAGCCCATTGAACTAGGAAGTCTGGTCTTGAATCTACGTTAGCACCGCTATCTGCAAGTAAAAAAACGCCATTCATTGTTGGTACTAAAGGAGCAAGTGGTGGTCTTTGAACCCCCTTTAATCTTCCCACAATAGTCTGTCCGCCAACAAGAATTGCACCTGAACTTCCAGCTGAAACAAAAGCATCGGCTTTCTTTTCTTTAACCATATATAAAGCTTTAACTAAAGATGAATCTTTCTTTTTTCTAATGGCCATTACAGGTGGTTCTCCTGTTTCAATAACTTCTCTTGCATCAACCACTTCAAGTTGATCTTTATTATATGTGTATTGACTTAATTCCTTGTTAATTTCCTCTTGTTTACCTACAAGATATATAAAAGTTTCATTGCTAATATTAATAGCTTCGACTGCGCCCTTAACAACTTCCTTTGGTGCATTATCTCCGCCCATTGCATCTAATGCTACTTTAATCATATTATCCTCCGTCTAAAAAATATAACTTTAATTAAAGTACCACGAAAACGTGTTTTTTTCAAGTATTTTAGCTTTAAACGTAAAAAAGAGCCCCTAAAAAGGGACTCTTCATATACTTAAACTTAAATAAATATTAAGCTTCAACTTCAACGATCTGCTTCTTGTTGTAAGAACCACAAGCCTTGCAAACTCTATGAGGGAGCATTAAAGCACCACACTTTGAACACTTAACAAGATTAGGAGCGCTCATCTTCCAATTAGCTCTTCTCTTATCTCTTCTAGCCTTAGATGATTTATTCTTTGGACAAATTGACATACTATTACACCTCCTTAAACTCATTTAAAATATCTTTGAAAACAGACATTCTTGGATCCAGAACTTCGCGGTCACACCCGCATTCCTTAATATTAAGATTATTACCACAAATTAAGCATAAGCCCTTGCAGTCATCCTTACATAAGGTCTTGCCTGGCATGGAAACAAGCAATTCGCTAAATAATAACTTATCCGCGTCGAGGTTGTATCCATCAATGTAGTCTTTTTCTAACTGAGTCTCTTCTTCCGAAGCTCCATCAGCAAAGTCAACAATTTCATCAATTGTTATATCAATTGGTGTACTTACCATAGTAAGACATCTATCACAAGGAATATCCAAAGTAACAGATGTGTCAGCCTTAATAGATATCTTAGATGAGCCTAGCTTAGTAATAATTACTGTAAACTCCTCTTTATTAGTAATATCATAACTTACAACACCATTATCAAAAACAGAAGCTTCAAGCTTAACTGTTTTATTTAAATCTTGTGATGAACCGGATAAAAGTTCTCTTAAATCAATTAGCATACACAATCTCCTATCGAAACTTTAGTTACGACCCGATCCTATATACTAGGCGTGAAGGGAAATAACTTGCCTTTTCACACTTTGTCAATTATACGCATATGTTTGGTTTTTGTCAACAAATTTTTTAAAAATGTAAAGGAAAAATACTTTACAGCGTATAATAATTTATCTAAATAATAATTACTTAACTAATGCTAATGTATCTCTAGCGATTGCTAACTCTTCGTTAGTAGGTAATACTACTACCTTAACCTTAGAATCTGCTGTAGAAATCATCTTTGTTATACCAACTGCTTCTTCGTTAGCTGCATCATCAACTTCAATTCCTAAGTAGTTGAAGTAGCTTAAGATCATCTTACGGATTCTAGCATTATTTTCACCAACACCAGCTGTAAATGCAATAGCATCTACACCGTTCATAGCTGCTACATAAGAACCGATGTACTTAGCAACTCTATATGCATAAGCATCTAATGTATCCTTAGCAATCTGGTTACCCTTATCAACTTCTGCGATTAAGTCACGGAAATCTGAAGAGATACCTGACATACCTAAGATACCAGACTTCTTATTAAGAACGTTTAACATCTCAGAGATTGTCATATTTTCATGGTTGCAAAGGTATTCAAGAATAGCTGGATCAAGATCACCAGAACGTGTACCCATGATTAAACCTTCAAGTGGAGTAAGACCCATTGAAGTATCTACACACTTACCACCGATTGATGCAGAGATTGAAGCACCATTACCTAAGTGGCAAACGATAACCTTAGCGTTGTCCTTGTCAAGGTTAGCAAACTTAATTGTTTCACCAGAAACGAACATATGAGATGTTCCGTGGAAACCATATCTTCTTACATGATACTTCTCATAATATTCTCTTGGAATAGCGTAAAGGTAAGCCTTTGGTTCCATTGTTCCACCAAATGCTGTATCCCAAACTGCGATATTCTTCTTACCAGGCATAGCAGCTTCAACAGCTTCAATACCGATTAAGTTAGCTGGGTTATGTAAAGGACCTAAATCGAAGCATTCCTTAATAACTCTCTTAACATCTTCTGTTACAAGGCAAGATTCCTTGTAAGCTTCACCAGCGTGAAGTACTCTATGACCTACAGCACCGATTTCATCTGTAGACTTAATTACACCGTGTTCTGGATCTACTAAAGCGTCAAGAACTAACTTAACAGCAATCTTGTGATCCTTCATAGGTGTTTCTACAACATACTTATCCTTACCTGTTGGCTTATGTGTAAGGATTGAACCTTCGATACCAATTCTTTCAACAAGACCCTTAGCGATAACGCTTTCGTCATCCATGTTGATTAACTGATACTTAAGTGATGAACTACCGCAGTTTAAAACTAAAATATTCATTAGATAATCTCCTTAATTAAAAAAATTCTTTATAAACTCAACTAATCACCGGAGGCAAAAAACTCCCGGTGATTAATTAGATTGTAAATGTAACACTAATAATTCTATATATATTAAAGCTTAAAAGATATGTTAATTACTTAGCAGCGTTCTGAGCCTGAACAGCTGTTAAAGCTACTGTACCAACGATATCTTCTGCATAACAACCTCTTGAAAGATCGTTAACTGGAAGTGAAAGACCCTGTAAGATAGGACCGTAAGCACCAGCCTTAGCAAGTCTTTGAACTAACTTATAACCGATGTTACCAGCTTCAAGTGAAGGGAATACTAATGTATTAGCATGACCTGCAACCTTAGAACCTGGAGCCTTTAATTCACCAACTTCTGGAACTAATGCAGCATCTAACTGTAATTCACCATCAAGTGTAAGTTCTGGATACTTCTCGTGAGCGATTGCAACAGCGTTAGCAACCTTATCTACGCTGTCATGCTTAGCAGATCCCTTTGTAGAGAATGAAAGCATAGCAACCTTAGCTTCCTTACCAACAAATGTTTCAAATGATTCAGCAGATAACTTAGCGATTTCAGCTAACTTCTCAGAATCAACATCTGGGTTAACAGCACAGTCAGCAAATACAAATAAACCATTTTCACCAAGTTCGCAGTTAGGAACTTCCATAAGGAAGAAACCAGAAACTGAAGAGATACCTGGCTTTGTCTTTAATAACTGAAGAGCTGGTCTGATTGTGTTACCTGTTGAGTGGCAAGCACCTGAAACAGCACCATCAGCATCTCCACACTTACACATAAGGCAAGCATAGTACATATAATCCTTTTCCATCATTTCCTTAGCCTGCTCTGGTGTAACACCCTTCTTAGCTCTAAGTTCAACGAATTTGTCGATGTACTTCTGCTTGTTAGGATCGTTGAAAGGATCAACGATAGTTGCACCTGTAATATCATATCCTTCGCTATTAGCTTCGATTTCTTCCTTAGTACCGATAATGATTAAGTTAGCGATACCTTCCTTTAAAATCTGCTCAGCAGCAGCGAATGTTCTCTTATCCATAGATTCAGGTAAAACGATAGTCTTCTTATCAGCTTTAGCCTTTGCTTTAATTTCGTCAATAAATGCCATGATTACTGACTCCTCCTTAGATTAAATTGTTTTAATGTTAGTTCGATGATTTCCAAGTTATTTAAACACAATTCGAACACTATTAAAAATTATACGACTTTTCTTTTTTGAATACAAGAAAAGATTTTAACATTTTCTCTTAAAAAGCAGAGTTTTGACAGGATTTAGGAAAAAATATATTATAAACTTGTATTTTATATTAAATTTTAACAAGAGGTATATCATGACTATAGGAATTATTACTGAGTTTAATCCTCTTCATAATGGACATAAATATCTAATTGATACTATTAGACACAAATATAAAGATGCCACAATTATTATTGCAATGAGTGGCGATTTTGTTCAAAGAGGTGAAGGGGCAATTCTTGATAAATATAAAAGAGCAAGCATGGCAATAGATGCTGGGGTTAACATGGTTGTTCAAATTCCAACGGTTTTTGCCCTTTCAAGTGCAAATTATTTTGCTTTTGGGGCTATTAATACCCTTATAAAGCTAGGGGTTGATAAAATCATCTTTGGCATGGAAGCTAACAATATAGATGACCTTACAGCAATCGCAACTTTCTTAAATAATGAAACTGATGAATTTAAAGAGCGTATTAAGGCATATCTTTTAGATGGCTTATCTTATCCAAAGGCTAGGATGCTTGCAATTAAGGATTGTTATAATAATAGCTTTATAGAAGAAATGAATTCATCTAATAATATATTAGCTATTGAATATATTAGACATATCCTTCTTTATAATGAATCATCTAATAAAAAAGTCACATATGAAGGAATTATAAGACAAGGTCAAAACTATAATGATTCTGAAATTTCAAATAGGCTTACAAGTGCAAAGGCTATTAGAAATGCTTTATTTAATAATAATACTTTTAAGCTTAAGGATTGCACCACTAGTTTTTCTTATAAGCTTCTTATGGAGGCTTATAATGAGAATAGCCTTGTATTTACTGATGATTTTAGTGATATCCTTTTTTATAAGCTTTTAGATATATGTAAATATCAAAAGCAAGATGCCATTGATAAACTATTATTTTATAATGATATGTCAGAATTCTTAGCAGCAAGTATATATACTAAATTTATAAACTGGGAAGAAGATTTTAAAATTACTAGTTTTATTAATTCTCTTAAATCTAAGAATTATACATATTCGCGTATATCTAGATGTTTATTTAGCATAATTCTAGGAATTAGAAAAAAAGACGTCAAAGAAGAAATACATTTTATTAATCTTCTATCCTTTGATAATAAAGGCAGGGATATATTATCCCATATAAAGAAAGAATTAGACATTCCTTTAATTAGTAAAAATTCAAAGGGTAAGTATATAAAGGAATTCTTAGATGAAAGCTATATGTCTGATTTATACAATTCTGTTGTGGCAAAAAAGAAAGGAAAAGCATTTAAACGTGATATTAAGAAATCAATAGTGAAAAATTAAAAACAATAGAAAAGCGCCCACAACGGGCGCTTATTATTTGCTTTTTTATTATTTGCTTAAATTTTGTATTTCTTATCTACTTAAGAGCTTATTAGTTTTTGAAGCTGTGAATTGGAGCTGGGATTCGTCCCTGTCTATTAACAAATGCTGAACAGTCAAATGTATTAACTGGCATTACAGGAGCATAGCCAAGTAAGCCACCAAATTCAACCTGATCTCCTACTTTTTTACCAATTACTGGGATGATACGTACAGCTGTAGTCTTTTGGTTAACCATACCAATAGCTGATTCATCTGCAATAATACCTGAGATAGTTGTAGCCTTTGTGTCTCCAGGAATTGCAATCATATCAAGACCAACAGAGCATACACAAGTCATAGCTTCAAGCTTCTCAATTGTAAGACATCCAGCTTCTACAGCATCAATCATACCCTGATCTTCTGATACAGGAATAAATGCACCTGATAAACCACCAACGTAAGATGATGCCATAACACCACCCTTTTTAACCTGATCATTTAAGAGAGCTAGAGCTGCTGTAGTACCTGGAGCGCCTGCTCTTTCAAGACCAATTTCTTCTAAAATATCTGCAACTGAATCACCAATAGCTGGTGTTGGAGCAAGTGAAAGATCAATGATACCAAATGGTACACCAAGTCTTTTTGATGCTTCCTGTGCTACTAATTGACCTACTCTAGTAATCTTAAATGCAGTCTTTTTAATTGTTTCGCAAAGAACTTCAAGCTTTCACCTCGAACTGATTCAAGGGCATATTTAACAACACCAGGACCAGATACACCTACATTAATAATAGCGTCATCTTCTGTTACACCGTGGAATGCTCCTGCCATAAATGGATTATCATCTGGTGCATTACATAAAACAACTAATTTAGCACATCCAATAGAGTCCTGATCTTTAGTAAGTTCTGCTGTATCCTTAACGATTTCACCCATAAGTCTAACAGCATCCATATTAATACCAGTCTTTGTAGAACCAACATTTACTGAAGAACAGATAAGTTCAGTGCAGCTAAGAGCCTTAGGAATTGAGCGAATAAGTAATTCATCAGATCTTGTCATACCTTTAGATACAATAGCTGAGTAACCGCCAATAAAATTAACACCAACAGTGTGTGCAGCCTTATCTAGTGTTTTTGCGATTTCAACGTAATCATCACTTGTCTTACAACAAGCACCACCAACAAGGGCGATTGGTGTAATAGAAATTCTTTTGTTAACAATTGGCACACCAAATTCCTTAGCAATATCCTCACCAGTCTTTACTAAGTCCTTAGCAAGAGTTGTGATTTTGTTATAGATGTTGTCACAAGTAGTCTTTAAATCAGGACTTGCACATTCTAGTAAGTTGATACCCATAGTAATTGTTCTTACATCAAGGTTTTCCTTTTCAACCATTTTGTTAGTCTCAGTGACTTCCATTATATTAATCATAAATATATATAAAAATTAGGTTAATCCTAATTTATCCTCCTGTTTTAGAATTTATAAGGCGTTTAAAAATTAGATTCTATGCATCATGTCAAAGATTTCTTCTTTTTGACATTTAATAGAAACGCCAATTTCATTTCCAATGTTATCGAGGTTAGTTAGAATATCATCGTATTCTTTATTTGTATTGGCAATATCCACAATCATCATCATGTTAAAATATCCAGAAACGATAGTCTGTGAGATATCTAAAATATTAATCTTTGATTCAGCTAAGTAAGTACATACTTTAGCAATAATACCAACTGTGTCTTTTCCTACAACAGTAATTACACATTTTTTCATAAAATCATTCTCCTTATTGTCCCGTAAAGGGTTTAATCCTATTTAAAATACTCTAAATCTTTGGCTCTGTCAATTTAGACTAGACACTTTTAAGAACTTTTATGAAAAAAACAAACTAAATAACAAACTAAAAAAGCCCATACAAACTTACTGATAAATGAAAGCTTATATGGACTTTTTTATTACATTTTTTATATTACATTTAGTAAAGATGGGCAAGATCTTTTGGCTACTTCCAGCTCAAAATCCTTGGCGCTAAATTCATTATTTGATGAATCAATTTCTAGTTTAACTGTTTCGTAAGCAAGTTTTTCATAGTTGTTTTCTTTACTTAAGTGACCAAGAATAATCTTCTTAAGATTAGGATGTAATACTTTGCTTATTAACTGGCCTGAGGCTTCGTTACATAAATGTCCTTTTTCTCCAAGAATACGCTGCTTTAGATAGTAAGGATAACTTCCAACCTGCAATAGATTAATATCATGGTTAGCCTCAATTAACATTATGTCCGAATTTTTCAAATTATCTACGATGTAATCATCATATTTACCAAGGTCAGTACATACGCTTATTTTTTGGTTAACATTAGTTACAGTATAGGCACATGGATCATAAGCATCATGGGATATTGAGAAAGGTTTAATGCATAAATCTTTTAAGACAAATGGAATGTCCTTCTCAATATTATTTAGAAGACTTTCATCGACTTTTCCAAGACTAGAAGTTTCTTTAATTCCCTTAATTGTGCCAGAAGTTGCATAAATAGGGATTCCTTCTTTTCTGCTTATAACTCCAATACCTTTAATGTGATCAATGTGCTCGTGGGTAATAAAAATTCCGCTTAAATCCTTAATGGAAAGGTCTATGCTATTTAGGCCCTCTTCGATTTTTTTTCTTGTTATACCAGCATCTATTAAAATATGTGTATCACCAGAGCCAATATATACGCAATTTCCACTACTTCCACTAGCAATTGGCATCATTCTCATTGTTTAATATCCTCCCAATAAAGGTCAACCTTATCTCCTTCTTTAATTGGAGCAGTATATTCACCTTTATTACCATTTAATTTTAGAACTACGACTCCCTTTGGCTTTGAAAGGTCGAATTCGTAGAACTGAAATAAGTCTACCAAAATATACTCACTTTTTCCAGATAATTTTACAGGGGAGCCATTAACAAAAATTGTAATGCCATGTGGCATTTGACTAGGCTTTAAAGCTTGTGAAATGTCTGGCTTTGAAACAACTGTAGTGTCTGCTGCCACCTGTGCTAGATTATCTCCTGAGTTAAATTTAAGACTATTTATAGCAGGATTTTTCATAGCTTCCTGCATAAAAACATTATTTGCAATAATATTTTTCTTAGAAAAGTGGGCTGTTAACTTGCCAATTTCAGACTCGTCAATATTAGAAAGGTCAACTTTATTTTCTTCCTCCTCCTTAAGTTTAGCCTCTTCTTCTTCTATAGCTTTCTTTCTGCCACGTTCTTTAGCCTTTTCAAGTTCTTCAAGATCTTCTTCGAGATTATAAACTTCTAAGCCGTTAGTCTTTGTAATATATTTATCATCAGGATTAGAAACTACTTCATTTGATAACTTTTCATATTTAGATGCAGTTAAATTATCTCCTGAAAAAATCTTACTAATTGGATTTGCCTCTTCTCCATTAATAAAAATTTCGTTATCAAGGGCCTTCATACCAAGGCTATCGCAGAGCTGTTTAACAGTATAAAAACTTTCAACTCTAACGTGATCACCTTCAATAATGTCGTAGTCTTCTGGCTTTATTTCGCCATTGACATAAACAATTTTTGGTAGACTAATAGTGTCATTATTAAGTGTAATTGTAATCTGGCTTGATAGTTCCTCAAGTTGATTTAAGGTAAGATTAGCATTGCTACCAGTTGTTGACTTAGTAATAGTAATGTTGTCATTTTGTAAAACCTTAGCATTAAGGCCTGCTACCTTACCATTAATCTTAATAACTGCGCCCTCTCCTAATTTGCCCTTAACAAGCCTTGTAACACCGTTAATAGAGAAATTAAGTGATTTACCTCTCTTAGGGAAAATATCCTTGTTAGGGTAATTCATTTGAATTAAAGCATCACTAACTTTTAAGTGATTATTGTCATATAGCTTAACTCTCTGGTCATTAACAGTGATAAATACAAAATTGTTCTTTTGATTAAAGAAATTTGTGCAAATTCCCACAGGTGTAACATAAAGGGAATCTTTTTTATATGGTACTGCTGAAAAATCAATGGACTCAAGTACGTCTTTACCTCTAATTGCAACTCTTTCCTTAGGAAGACCAAGTTCCTTGGCAAGGGTTTCTGTATAGCCAGACATTTTGCCACCGCCGCCAACAACAAATACAGCGTTGCAACTCTTACCGCCATTTAATTCTTTAATTTGTTTAGCAGTTTCCTTAGCCATTTCGCTAATAGGCTCAAGGGCAATTTTATTTATTTCGTTAACATTGACTTTATGTTCAAAACCAAGGACATCTTTAAATTTAACCTGGCCCTTTTGTTTTGAACTAGCAATCATCTTGATTTGTTCAGCTGTTTTAAAATCAACTAAGTAGTGCTTTGCAATGGCTTCTGTTATTTCATCCCCTGCCACTGGAATCATGCCAAAGGCAATGATACTGCCATCCTTTGTAAGACAAATATCAGAAGTACCGGCACCAACATCCACAAGTCCTAGGTTTAATAATCTAAAATCCTCAGGAACTGCAAGATTAATTGCAGCAATTGGTTCTAGAGTTAAACTAGCAACTTTTAATCCTGCGTGTTCAACAGCCATATATAAGCTATCAACAACTTCTTCAGGAAGAAATGTTGCAATTAAATCTACTTCGATTTTTTTAGCTTTATGACCATCTAGGTTACAAATCTCAAATCCGTTAAGAAGATATCTAACGGCACAATGACCTACGCAAAAGAATTTTGCATTAGAATCCTCTTCATTTATCTTCTTATGTGCACTTTCAACTGCTGATAATTCCATTGAAAAAATATGGTCTTTATTAACCCTTGTTTCTTCGTCAAATTCCATAACTCCCTTTGTATTAACTGTTTTTAATACACGTCCGGCAGCAGCTATACATACATCCTTAAGCTTAATATCAAGTTGAGCTTCAAGTTCTGTCTTAACCTCTAGGATTTTTTCTCCTACCTTGTAAATATCATGAATTTGACCATCAAGCATTGAGCGGCTTTCATGTTCCCTTTCACACATAGCAACTACTTTAAAATTACCATTTTCCATGCAGCCTACTACGCCTACAACGTTTCTTGTGCCGATATCCAAACCAAACACAAGGCTGTCTACATTAATTTGTGCTTCCATCCTCTCTACCCCCTAAGATTATTAAGGCCAACTAGTATTAAATTTCACGTTTAAATTTCTTTTAATATATCACAAATTAAGTAAAGTCGCAAGTTTTCCTTTAATTAGATCAATAGATTCTTCGTTATTGATTACATGTTGGGATTTTCTTTTAAATTCCTCTTCACTTAGCTGGGCATTAAAAATAGCATCGATTTTCTCATCACTATAGCCGCGTGTGCTTTTAAGACGCTGTCTTCTAGTTTCCTTGCTTGCATGTATATACCAAACTTCGTCGCAAAAATTATCATAGTGATCTTCAAGTAAAAGAGCAGCTTCCACAAAGCAGTAATCAACATCTTCCTCAATTTTATGCTTAGTGATTCTTTCAATAATTAATTCCTTAGTAAGGGGATGAACAATGCTATTTACTAGCATTCGTTTATTTGGCTCCTTATAAATAAGCTTTGATAATTTTTCTAAGTCAATTTTAGAATGATCTTTATTAAGAATTGCTTCTCCAAAAAATTCAACTAATTCATCATATGCCTTAAAGCCCTTTTGATACATGGATTTTGCCACGTCATCTGCCATAATAATATCGCAATTTGTCATTTCCTTTAGTAGGGATAAAACTAAAGATTTGCCGGCACCAACGCCTCCTGTTATACCTATTACTTTCATATTAACCTTTCCTTAAAAAAAAGGACCAAATCTATGGCCCTTTATAATATATTAATGGCATTCAAGCCAGTTTTTACCAACGTTTAAATCAACTTCTAGTGAAACCTTTAAATTAGCAGCAGATTTCATGCCCTTTTCAATGATTTCCTTAACAATGTCAATTTCATCATTGGCAACTTCTACTAATAATTCATCATGAACCTGTAAACATAGGTGTGACTTAAGCTTTCTTTGCTTAAGTTCTTTGTAAACATTAATCATAGCTATTTTTATAATATCTGCAGCACTACCCTGAATTGGCGCATTCATTGCGATTCTTTCACCAAAGCTTCTTTGCATAAAGTTAGATGAAGAAAGTTCAGGAATTGGTCTACGTCTATTAAACATAGTAATTGAATAGCCATGTTCTTTAGCAAATTCAACTAAACCATCAATATAATCCTTAATTGATGGGAAGGATTTAAAGTAGTTATCAATATATTCACTTGCTTCTTTTTTAGAAATATTAAGGTCTTTACTTAAACCAAAAGCACTAATACCGTAAATAATTCCAAAGTTTACAGCCTTAGCATTTCTTCTTTGAAGATCTGTTACCTCTTCAAGTGGAGTGTTAAAAACTTGTGAAGCTGTAGCTCTATGAATATCAATATCAGAGTTATAGCTTTCAATTAGTTTTTCATCAGCTGACATATGTGCAAGTATTCTAAGCTCAATCTGTGAATAATCTGAATCAATAAAGCTAAAATTATCTCTTGGTATAAATACTTTTCTAAATAATTTTCCCATATCCATTCTAATAGGGATATTCTGTAAATTAGGGTTAGTACTACTAATTCTTCCAGTAGCTGTAATTGTCTGGTTAAATGTAGAGTGAATTCTACCATCATCTAAGATATATTCAGTTAAGCCATCAGCATAAGTTGATTTTAATTTAGCTAACTGTCTATATTCTAGAATAGAATTTACAATTGGATAATCCTTTGCAAGTTCTTCTAATACATCTGCTGCTGTAGAGTAACCACTCTTTGTTTTTTTCTTTACAGGAAGTCCTAATTTTTCAAAAAGAATTACACCTAATTGCTTTGGAGAATTAATATTGAATTTTTCTCCTGCCTCGCCATAGATTTCTTCTTCAAGGACTTCTATCTTACTTTGTAAGACTTTAGAATAGTCGATTAATTCCTGCTTATCAACTCTAATACCTTGTTTTTCCATTTCATATAATACAAAAATTAGTGGCATTTCGATTTGAATATATAAGTCATACATATTAGCTGCCTTTAATTCATCAATTATCTTATCAACGCTTTTAAAATATACATAAGACTGTAAACAGGCATATTTAGTGACATTATTAATATTCTTATCACTAGCAGTTACAAAGTCATCCTTACCTATTAACTCTTCTTTTGTTGCTACATTAACTCCAAGCTTTGCTAGGGCAAGGGCTACATAGTCGTAGCTTTCGTTATTAGGGGATAATAAATAATCTCCCACAGATAAATCAAGGAATGCATCCTCATTTAAATCTGTATATTCGTAAAGACCAGTTGTATCTAAAAATCTTAAGCTAGATTTAAGTGCTGAAGTTACAATTAAGTGATTATTGCAAGATTTAATTGCAGTATTTAGTCTATTAACTAAATACTCACTAGTAATAAAGCCCATGCAAGGAATATAAAAAATTTCTTCTTCTGACAAGCAAATAGAAATTCCCACAAGTTCCTTATCTGCAATTACACTTAAAGCGATTTTTTGATTGTCCTTTAGTCTAGCACTTACTTTATTAAAAATCTCTTCTACTAAAGAAAAATCAGAGATCATCTTGAAATTTTGTACTGCCTCTATCTCCTTAGTTTCCATATTTCCATCAAATTTAGATAACATGTTTTTAAAGTTGTAGCGCTTAAAAAGCTCAAAGGAGTCTGCATTAAACATATTATCAAAACTAGCATCTTCTAATTTAAAGCCTAAAGGCACATCAGTCTTTATTGTAACAAGGATTTTACTTTGCTTTAAAAGATCAATATTAGCTTCGATATTCTCCTTTTGCTTTGGCTTTAATTCATCAGTATGAGCAAAGACATTCTCCAAGGTCTTATATGTACTAATAAGCTTTGTTGCTGTCTTTTCACCAATACCTGGAGCCCCTGGAATATTATCCGATGTATCACCCATTAGAGCCTTAACATCAATAAATTCAAGAGGTGAAACACCGTATTTTTCAACTACGTCTCCTGGGTAGTAGTCTTCTACTTCTGTGCCACCCTTTTTAGTCTTAGGGATTCTTAGCTTAATATGATCTTCGCAAAGCTGCAATAAATCCCTATCACCAGATATAATTACTACATCAAGGCCTTCTCTTGCACTTTGTTTTGCAATTGTACCAATTACATCATCTGCTTCAAAGCCTTCCATGGTTACCACATTAATGCCCATGGCTTTAAGTAAATCCTGCATTAGTGGCACTTGCTCTTTAAATTCAGGAGCAGCAGCTTTTCTTGTTCCCTTATATTCTTTATACATAATATGTCTAAAGGTTGGCTTAGATAAGTCAAAAGCTACAGTTAAATAATCTGGCTTTTCCTCATCTAAGAATCTAAACATAATATTAAGGAATCCATACATGGCATTAGTATGAATTCCTTCGCTATTAGTTAGGTCAGGCACACCATAAAAAGCTCTATTAAGTATACTATGACCATCTATTAACATTATCTTACTCATTATAACCTCCTATAGATATTTAATTACTGCAAGGGCAATAATTGTCAAAATCATTATTGCGTCAGTAGCTAATAAACTATATTTTGAATACTTTATTAGACGTTTAATTTTGTCAATTTTTTCTTTCTCGATTTTAATTCGATAATTTACAACGCCTTCAAAGTCTAGTCGATCAAATAAATGACTCATTTCATCTTTAACTTCTTTATCATCATAACCAAATACTTGATTAGGAATTATTTTATCGTCTGTAAGTCCATATTTTACAATGTAATAAATTTCTAATTCTTCTCTACAATCCTTACAAGTTTCTAAATGACGAAGAAATTCCTCGTTATCTTTTAAGGTTAATCTTGAAAAATCGAAATCTTCAATTTGTTTTTGAATTTCTTTACATTCCATATTAATTCCTCTTTTTGTCTCATTTATCCATACGGTTTTTAAAAACAAAAAATCCACCTAAGCCCTAAGACTTAAGTGGATAGCAAATGCGGATGGCGGGACTTGAACCCGCACGATGTCACCACCGGCAGATTTTGAGTCTGCTGCGTCTGCCATTCCGCCACATCCGCGTGCTTAACTAGAATATCATACTTTATCACATAAATCAAGGAAAACTCTAAACACTTTTTAATTTGTTTCTTAATAAATGTCCATTTTTATCAATAGGCAATCCTAAATCTAATTTAAGATTGCCTAAGATAAATTCTAAAATTATTATAATGACTTATATAATTCTTCGTATTTTTTAGCTGATGTCTTCCAAGAAAAATCAGCCTTCATTCCTCTATCTACAATCTTATTCCATTCTCTTTTGTGATTGTAGTAAACATCCTTAGCATAATAAATAATTCCAAGCATTTCATGTGCGTTGTAGTTAGCAAATGAAAAACCTGTTCCCTTACTTTCATATTCGTTATATGCCTCTACAGTATCCTTTAAACCACCTGTTTCACGTACAATTGGAACTGTACCGTATCTTAGAGCCATTAACTGGCTTAGGCCACATGGCTCAAATAGTGATGGCATAAGAAATGCATCACATGCTGCATAAATTTTATGAGACATAGCCTCTGAATAATAAATATTAGCTGATACTCTGTTGTTATATTTCCAATCAAAGTGTCTAAACATGTTCTCGTATCTTTCTTCACCAGTACCAAGAACAACTAATTCCACATCTTCATGACTACATAGCTCATCCATTACATAGGCAATTAAATCTAAGCCTTTTTGGTCTGTTAGTCTTGAAACAATACCAATCATAAATTTAGACTTATCTTCTACTAAGCCTAATTCCTTTTGTAGGGCTACTTTGTTCTTCCATTTTTCCTTACGGAATGTAATCTGGTTATAGTTAGCTACTAAATTGGAATCTGTCTCTGGATTATATGTTTCATAGTCAATACCATTAACAATTCCGCTAAGACAATTTGATCTAGCATTCATAAGACCATCTAAGTTCTCACCATAGAATGGAGTCTTAATTTCTTCAGCATAAGTATTACTAACAGTTGTTATTCTGTCAGCATATACAATACCGCCCTTTAAGTAGTTGGCATCATCATAAGCTTCTAGCTTATCTGGTGTGAAAAATTCATCTGGAAGGCCTGTTATATCCTTAACCTTCTTTAAGTCCCAAATTCCCTGGAATTTAAGGTTATGAATTGTCATTATTGATTTAACTCCAGAATAGAATTCTCCAGTTGAGAATCTCTCCTTTAGATAAACTGGAATTAAGCCAGTCTGCCAATCGTGGCAATGAATAATATCAGGATTAAATCCAATTACAGGAATTGCTGAAAGTGCAGCCTTACTAAAGAATGCGAATTTTTCAATATCTTCGTGAATCCAGCTATATGGCTTTGGTCCACCAAAATAAAATTCGTTGTCGATAAAATAGAATTTAACTCCATCCCATTCTAATTCAAAAACACCAACATATTGAGTTCTCCAAGCTAAATCAATATAGAAGTGTGTCTTATATACCATTTTTTCTCGATACTCCCAAGGTATGCATGTATATTTAGGGAGCATAACTCTAACATCGTATTCTGACTTATCAAAATACTTTGGTAGAGATCCTACAACATCAGCTAATCCTCCAGTCTTAATAAATGGTACAGCCTCTGATGCTATAAACAATACGTTTTTCATCCTTCCCTCCTAAAAACATATAAAATATGTTATATAAGCCTTTCCCCAAGGCCAGACTTTAATACTTCTCCTATAAAAAAGTCTAGGTTTATTGCAAAAAAATAAGTGTGGCAACAAACCACACTTATTGTAACATATTTAATTTAACAAAACTAGCTAAATACAAGATATTCTTTAAAAATTACCAATATCTTCTAATTGATGTAATCGACATTCCAAGTCCATAAACATTAATAGTTGTTACCTGCTTACCAGGAACTGGTGCATGAATCATCATATTGTTACCAATATAGATTCCTACGTGTCCAGGATAACAAATAACATCACCTGGCTGAGCCTCGCTAATACTTGAAATTCTAGTACCGCCTGCAGCCTGTGCTGAAGATGTTCTTGCAACTGAAACTCCTGCCTGACCAAATACATAATATATTAAACCAGAACAGTCAAATCCTGATGATGGTGAAGCACCACCAGTTACATAGTTATAACCTATGTAGTTGTAAGCTAGGCTTACGATTCTGTTAGCTGTTGCATTATCACCCTTTGCAGCTGTTACTGTTGTAGTAGTTGCAGCTTTATTAGTTGATGATGAACTTGAAGTAGTCTGTCTAGCAGCAACTGCGGCAGCAGCCTTTTCAGCAGCCGATGCAATTAAGCTATCGTAGTTTGCAATAGATGCCTTCTTACTATCAATTGAAGTATATAACGCAGCTTGTTTCTCTGTTAAAGAAGCCTGTGCAGTATCAAGAGCTTTTCTATCATCATCTAATTTAGTCTTTAGATCAGAAATCTCTTTAGCTGTATCAGCCATTTCCTGGAGCTTATCTCTATCGTAAGTATATACTGATTGTAAGTATACAGTCTTATTAAGGACTTCACTCATGTCAGCTGAAGAAAGGAATACATCTGATATTGATGCTGTTCTATCTTCATACATATACTTAATTCTAAGCTTCATATCTTCATACTGCTGATTTTGCTTTTCTTCAGCTTCAGATAACTGTGTATTAACTGTTTCAATTTCTTCTGTAAGACTTGCGGCCTGCTTCTCTAAATTATCAATTTGAACAAGAACATATGATAATTCGTTCTCTAATTGAGATAATTCGTTTTGTTCTGTGTTCTTTTGATTTTTGAGAGTATTAACATCATCATCAGCTAAAACAGGAAAAACTGTAGTTGAAGCTACTGATGTGATTATTAATGCAGCGGCCATTGATCTTAAAATCTTCTTGCGCATACTATTCCTCTCCATTATTTATTACAGAATTATTACAATTCCGTTAAACACCTTAACAGTATACTCTAATATTATAATAATATCAAGTCTTTAGCTTTTCTTTTTAGTTCTGTGGCATTTAATAGAGTTGCTTTTGTTATTTCGCCATCTCCTAATAATCTAGCTAATTCCTTTAATGAATCCTCTTCATTTAAGCCTCTAATATTACTTATAGTTCTATTATTAGCTAGGGATTTTTCAATTATAAAATGTTTACTTGCCATGGCTGCGATTTGTGGTAAGTGAGTAATACATATAATTTGATTATGATTAGATAATTTGGCAAGTTTTGTTGCCACAAGGGAAGCTGTCTTACCACTAATACCTGCATCAATTTCATCAAATATATATGTTTTTTGGTCATTTTTAGATGCCATTACACTCTTAATTGCAAGCATAATTCTTGATAATTCACCACCAGATGAAACTTTAGCTAAAGGCTTTAATTCCTCTCCTGGATTAGTACTAATCATAAATGTAATTTCATCAATACCATTTGTGCCCATTTCTTTAGTGTTAAATTCAATTTCAAATTTAACATCTAAGAAATTTAGCTCTTTTAAGGCTTTTATAAATTCTTTTTTAAGGACCATTGCCTTTTCTTTTCTTGTGTCACTTAAAGCCTTGGCAAGACTTAATGCCTTATCTTTAGCCTTTTTTAACTCTTCCTTTTTTCTATCTACTACAGAATTTAGATTTTCTAACTCTTCTAGCTTGTTTTGCTTTTCCTCTAGAGATAAAAGAATTTGTTCAATCGTCTTTCCATATTTCATTTTTAAGTTATTTATTAGGTCTAGACGCTGTTCTAACTGATTAAATTCTTCTTCGTTAAATTCTAGATCTGATATGTAGTTTGAAATCTGATGAGACACATCTCCTATTAAATCTTCAATAGAGGATAAAGTGTTTTTAGCATCAACTAGGCTTTCATCATATTCACTTGCCTTAGTTACTGCTCTAAAAATTTCAGAAATCATGTCTGAAATATTATCTTCCCCTAAATAGAGTAAATTAGAACTTGTGTCTAATTCTTCCATAATTTTTTGGAAGTTACGCATTTTGTTATATTTTTTCTCTACTTCTTCATCTTCGTTTATAGTAAGAGTTGCTGATTCAATTTCGTTGATTTCATATTCTAGAAAGGAAATCTGTCTTTGTCTTTCCTCTTCGTTTATATCTAATTCATCAAGTTCAGCCTTTAAGGATTTGTAATTTTTATAGGCTTCTTTAAAATCAATCAATGTATCTTTAATATAATCCATGCAGTATTCATCTATTACATTTAACTGATTATTCTCATCTATTAGAATTAAATTGTCTCTTTGACCATGGATATTAATTAGCAGATTAGCTAATTGTCTTGTTTGACTTGCTGTAAATGATTGACCATTTACCTTAAATTGTGATCTTTGAGGCGATATTTTTCTTGAAATTACTAATTCACCTTCATCAATATCAAGAACACCTAAATCCTTAATTAGTTCTTTACTAGCATTATCTTCAATACTAAAAGTCACCTCTGCCAAGCCATATTCGCAGCCAGTTCGTATAAATTCTGGGCTACACTTGGCGCCAAGTGATGCACTTATTGAACCAAGAATAATAGATTTACCGGCACCAGTTTCACCTGTAAGAATATTAAGGCCTTCGCTAAAATCAATATTTTCTTCTTCAATAAGTGCTAAATTCTTCACATGTAAATTTACTAACACCCAACTACCTCTCTTTACTTTGCATCTCTTCCATCTCTTGATGGTGTCTCAGAAACAAATTTCCTAATGCGGCTCATTACCTCAATTGCTTCTTTTTCTGTTCTAA